>JAEIGA010000133.1_pt1 | contig 101428 bp, 82 predicted proteins | sample 9270691 | NCBI WGS metagenome assembly JAEIGA01 (sample SAMN17057246, study PRJNA624740) | gut metagenome | biome: biome; isolation source: fecal sample | host: Bos grunniens | place: China: Xizang | collected 2019 | reverse complement strand
TTCATTGAAAGTGTTTTTTCTTACGCTTACGCTTTGTTCTTCACGTTGTGCCATAATAGCATCAGCGGAAATGTTTACATTAAAATTACTCATAAAATTAAAATTAAATTAAAAATTATTATTAAAAAAATTATATAAAAATTCATTCAAATTTCTGGTGCAAATATACACCTAAAATGTTAAAAAAACAAAAAAAAATATGGATAAAATTTTAACATCTTACCCATATTATAAATATTTCATTATTTATTTTTTACTTGACTTCACCACAAGATATTTCACCCAATTAAACGGTATTCTTACTTTATTATACTCTAAATTATCATCATTTACAAACGCTTCTTCTTCAAAAGAAACATCATGATAAGCATCATTTTGTTTTTTATGGAATAAACGAATAATTAAATATTCTAACCCGTAAAAAACATAAAACATAGGTATAGACATTAATAACCACCAATAAGATATATGGCAAAGAATCACCAAAGCACCTATTAAATAAAATCCCAATATGGCACATTCAATCATTTGTCTTGTATGAATACTTTCATGATTTTTTTCCTTTTCATTTAATTCAGTACGTGTAAATACAAGACCAAATAAATTAATCGCCTTATATCCCTTAAAAGGTATTAAATTATTTTTTATGCAAATCATATACCAAATATCTTATTAATATCTTGTCTCAATTCATCAGCAATATCAAAACTGTCTGCAATTTCTCTCTCACTGAAATCATCAACATCATTATTTGTAATCACATATTCTTGTGTTGTGGGTTCACCATTATTTGAAAAACCACTATAATTACTATTTGGGTCAGCACCCTTTTGCGCCCAATAATCTTTTGGATTAACATTAAAAGGATAAGAGTCTAATGAACGTAAATTTAATTTTTCAGTTTGTGTTGGATTACGTTTTTCAAATTCTGCTTTAAACTTAGCAATTTCTTCATTATTATTGTTAATCATTGTTTCCATTTTAGTCAATGTTTGTAACAACGCTTCAATTTTACTATCAACTTTACCCAAATCTTGACCAACAACATTAACTTTGTCGTTCATTTTTTCTTGTGCATTTGTAATATCATCAACATCAATTACAGTTTCATCTTCACCCATAGGAGCACCACCACCCATTGGGTCTTCCATTGGTGGCATTCCACCGTCCATAGGAGCACCACCTTCAGCACCACTGTCTTGTGGCATTCCACCTTCAGCATCACCACCCATTGGGTCTTCACCCATAGGAGCACCACCATCTTGTGGCATTCCGTCGTCCATAGGAGCACCACCTTCAGCACCGCCCATTGGGTCTCCACCCATAGGAGCACCACCTTCAGCACCACCGTCTTGTGGCATTTCTTCGTCCCCTTCTTCTTCTAATGTTGTTGGTACATATGACCATTCACATAAACGCATAAATTGTTTATGTGCTTCATATAAATTCTTTTCTTTCAAAAATTTCTTATCCATATTAATCGTTTAATAATTCTCTATTATCTTCAGTTAAAATGATTTTAGAACTTTCAGTTTTTTCAATCAAACCCTTTTCTTTACGAACTTTCTTTACTTTATTTGTAATCGTATCTGTTTGATTCAAAATAGCATTTGCCATCATAATTTTTTCTTGAGTATCCATATCTTTTATACTTTTTTCAATATTATTTTCAATATTCTTGCTTTCAACCATTTTTCTTAAAGGTTTTTTTGTAAGCTTCCTTTTAATAATAAAACGTTTCATAACTTCCATATTATTTAATAATAAATAGTTAAAACATTAAAAAAAATCTCTTTATTCAATGTTTAATGAAAGAAAATATGGTGTTATATACTTTTTTGTTTCAATAATTTTCTTAATTTTATAATTAAATTGAAAATCATTATAAAATACTTTATTATTTTCGTTTTTGTGTAACATATCCAATACTTTTCTTTTTCTTAACCCCAAATATTCTATAATATCAACAGATAAACCTAAAATATAGTCATTATAAAACATATATATCATTTTCTTATCTACATAAAAGGTTTTCAAATCATTATTACGGATTATTCTTAATAATTTTTTAATTTTTTCATATTTAATCGTTAAAACATTTAAATAAAAATATTTTATTTCATTCAACGCACATTTTAAGACAAATTCTTGAAATTTTTCAATATCCTTTTCATAATCAGTACGTTTTTCACGTTTACCAAACGTCCAAAATAGGTTTTCACCTAATCTTTTTTCCAAAATAGAAAAGGAAGAAGCGTGTTTTTTTGCTTCTTCCAATCCTATAATTAAAATTGGTTTACTTTTATCTTCAATAGAACGATAAGATGAAACTACTTTAATACAAGATAAAACATTTTCTAATTTATTCTTAGTTACTATATATCCAATTATTCTCATAAAATCCGTTTTTATCATATTTTATGCAAAAATACATTTTTTTTATGAAAAAAACAAAAAATTAAGTACATTTTGATGGTGGGGTAGTGCCTAAATTGGTTTTAAACAATTCTCTCTCATAATTTCTACGTATCACTAACCCCACTAACCCATCTTTTAATCCATGGTCCATTTGTATAGTAACTTCATTTACATTTCTAGCCCTTAATGCTCCCATCATTTTTGGTGAATTGTTTTCAAACCCATCTGGACCAATATTATAAATTAAATCAAACAAGGCATCCATTTGAGAATTATTATAAAACATCATATCTTTCATAATACGTTTTAATTCTTTCGCAAATTTATTTACAATTTCTTCAAAATATTTATTTGCTTGTTCTTCAGTCATACCATTAGGATACTTTTTCTTTAACTCATCTGTTTGTTTAAAACCCCAACCAGTTGTAGGATGTTTGCCTGGACATTCAACCCATCCTGGAGTTTTATTACCATTTTCATCTTCACCACCATGCCATCCTTCGAATTCTATTATTTTTTCTTTAATTGAACGACTAGGTGTCCATTTATTTCCACCATTATTTTTACAATAAATAAATTCATTACCATAATAAACATTCTGTCCATCTGCATATAAACCCCTAGCACTTCTTATAACACTTTCTGTTGTTATACCTCTAAATAACACACAAGGTCTTTCATCTCCATAACAGTCTGCTTGTTTAAAAGCTTTGTCTGCATACCACAAACCATTACAATAAACTTGTATATGCCCATGTCTATAACGTCTATTACCACTTACAACTCTACCATCATCAGTTTTAATAGGATTAACTAATTTACCATTTGCATCTCTTTCTGGCAATTCTTTTCCCGAAATAACCATTATATCGCCATTTAAATAAGTACCGTTATAACCACTTTTAGTACCACTATATATCTTACTAAAACCCCAATATGATAAATTATTAACATATTGACACGCACTATCTGGTCTACCATCAGTCTTAAACTTTAATACCCTTTCCATAGCTCTTCTAACATAAAACGCACAAGCACCACTTTTTTCCTCTGGTTTTTTAATATTGGATTTTGTATTTTGAGCTAGTGCTTCCATAGCATTACCCATTTTATCAGTACCATGAGTTGAAGAATAATCATTAACTAATGGTGTAAAACCATGTCTCATTAAAAGATTTTGAGTTTTCTCAACTTCATTTATAAGTTGATTTTGATTTAATAAAGTAACTGTCGAACCTTCTGCACCGTCAAATTGATAATTTGGATTATCAATTTTTAATTCTTCAACACTTTTAACATCATTATTATCTTGAGTATATTTAATATTTAAATCATTTGAATTATTTATATCATTATTCACATCATCCACAATACATTCTTCAATTACAATATTTTTTACAATGTCATTAGTATTAAAGAAATCTAAAACTTTAGTTGTGTCTCCTTTTGTCCCAAAAACAGATAAAAAATTAAGTGAACCCCATGTAAAATCTTTATTAATAGTATTAAAAACTTTACTAGAACCTATTTTCTTAATATTCCATCTTTTCATTAATGTTATATAAAAATATAAATTCAAATTTTCACATTCCTCTACATCCCTAAAATTAACAATATCTGTTCTAGTTCTATAACCAACATAAATCATTGGTATGGAACTTCCCCTACCATCAATTTCAAGACCAATGTATTCCCACATTTCATCTGGTTTATCTTTATCATTTACCACCCAACATACAATACTGAAAAAATTAGAATAAGTTTGTACTATCATATCAAAAACACTAGATTTAACTTCCCCACTAATTCCATCATTTTCACCATCTAAAGTTAATAAAAATCGTATAATTTTATCCTCTTTCTTTTCATATTGTTGAAAAATATTCAATTTTAAATCTTTTAAACTTGTAGTTGCCGATAATGTTTTATTCATCGCATCTACTAAATTTTCAATCTTTAACGAATCACTTTCTGAGGTTGAATCTAAAGCACTAAAATAAGTAATAATTTCACCATACATACCACAGACAAAGACATAATCACTTCCACATTTTTGTACTTCAACTAATCCTTCACCAAGAAAATCTTTATATGGAACTAAACCATCAATTGTACCATGTGCTGCATACTCATCCTTACCAATACCACCTTCATAACTTACATATCGTACATAACTACCATAATATAAATATTCAATCAATTTAGTATTATAATTATCAAAATTATTTTTGTCTTTCTCATTTTCTAAAATAAAACTATAATCGGACACATTTTCTTGCGTAAGGTCATTAAAAAAATATAAATAATCACGTTTAAGAAAATCAAAAAATAAATCGCTTATTTCAGCATAACTATCTCGCCATTTTTTCCAATAATTATGTAATAAAATAACTAAATATAACAGAACTGACTCATAATCATAACCTACTTTATCTTTAGCTGTTTTAATAAAAATCATAATAATTTTTTGAGATTCAGTAATAGTTTCATATGAAGTGACTATTTCACCATTTTCAGTTTTTTTATAAGGTATTGCAATATCAGTGTTGGTATTTAAAAAATTTAACACATCTATACGATACTTTTTATCATTTTCATCATCAACACCATAAGGGTCAAAATACGAATAAGGACAATTATTAATAATATATGCTTTTTCATATTTTTCAAGTTCTCTTATTTGTTGACGCATTTTATCCATCGCTTCGACTGCCATATTAGTCAATAGTTTCATATTTTTACTTGAAATTCTTTGACCAGTAAAAGTTGTTGTCATATTTCCTGCTTGTATTGAATGGGTCACTTTTTGTATTATATATGCCCCTCTAAATAAAGGAACATTCATTAATTGGAAATACATTAAAGGTTGAATCCAAGGACAACCCATCATTTTAACGCTACATTCATATGCATGATTTCCCACTACTTGCCACATATCTTGACCATATGTCCTCATTTTTAATGTCGAATCAGTTGCACTCTCTTGAGCAACATTATCTGCTATTTGCATATGAGCTTGTAAAGATACATCTGTAACATTTGGTGTATTCATTGAAACATTTATATCAATAAAATAATTTTGATTTTGCGCCCCATATGTTACCCCAATCGCAGGAACTCTAAAATCACCATTAATATATTTTTGTAAACGTTCTGGTAATTTATAAGATTCATCATTAATATTAAATGAATCTCTACTACCTTCTGCTAATTGATAAGAAAACATCACAATTAAATCAGACGCATATTTAATTTTTGACTTATTAATTTCCTCAAATGAAATAGGTGTGAATATTTTTTTTACATTATCACCATCTTGTGTATCATAAAAATTTTGGATATTATGTAAAGTGCAATGATTATCACGATATAAATAACTTAAAAATGTCAAAAATGGTAAATTTAATTGCCCTTGTTCTTTACATGATTCAATTAATTCAACAAATTTTTTAATGTCAATCAACACTATATCACCTATCCTATTATAAGATGAATCAATAAAATGAATACGTCCCTTTTCATCATTTATAACCCTATCTACAAGCCATTCATCATATTTATTGTAAGAATTTATTATCCATCTATCCCATAATTGACATAAATATCTATAAGTAGTTAATTCCATTTCATCATCACCAGTCGATATATTTAAAACATTTATTTGTCGTTCTACTACTTGCGGTTCAAACATAGAATACAAACCTTCTTCGAAACCTTGTAAATATTCCAAAACATCCTTCTTCGCGCATGAAGATAAAAAATCGTCACCATACCTACCATCAAAATCTTCATTAACTAATGTATAAATCCCAGTTTTCTTTAACACTAAACTTGATATATTTTTAAAAGGCGCATTTTTCACAGATTCACTACTAGATAAACAATACGAATATTTATACCAAACAATTAATTTAAAAAATTGTTTAGTTATTTCTTGCACAATTTGATTGGAATCTTTAAAAAATTTGAAAGTATTTCCTTTACTAGGGGTATATTGTAAATAATATAATTCTTGATTAACAGTCTCATCTTTTTCTGCTAATTGAAATGTATAGTCCCATTTTTTATAATATGTGTCTACCCAATTAGTAAAATATCTACTTAACTCATTACGATAATGTTCTTGAAGATAATGAACATTCATTTGTGAACTATACCCATGAAAATATCCCGATTTTTCTGCATTCCATCCTTGCGCTTTACCATAGCATAAGACACCTAAACGTAATACATAAAAAAGTGGTAACACTTCAATAAATCTAAAATCTTCACCATCAACTACTGATTGTCTATAATACATCATACATCTTTCAAAATTCAAATTTGAATTTTTATAATTATCTTTCGAAAGACCATTTCTATATTCAGTATAACCACTTTCAGATTTATAAATTTCTTCTTTCCATCCTGTACTCTCTTCATCAGTATTATAATCTCTACCCCAAGTAAAAGACATTAAAAAATAAAATGCTTTTAAATATATATCGTTACAATCTTTATAATATTGTTGGCAAAACAATGTTCCCTCTTTAAGACTACTCCTATGTAAATCCGCATTATTACCTGGAATTGTTAAAATAGTATAATTAAAATAATCCATATGAGGTAAGCACCTTAATGTCTGTGTCATAAAACCACCTTGATATTTATCCCAATTAAGGTCTTTAAGTTGCTCATATAACTTATCACTAGTACTATCTCTCCAAATATCAACATACCTATCGTGTTCTGATGCTGTTCTTAATACTTCCCCTACAATACTGTAATCATCAGTAGTTCCACTCATTGCACGATAATAATTTATAAAATCATTAGTTGGAGCAACAATTTTCTTTTCTGTAATGTCATTATTTATCACCCTAAATGGTAATTTTGCCATACTATTCAAATCTCTAACTTTAGGAACTATATATGCTGTTAAACTATTAATGTACCATTGAAAACGAAATCCACTTTTTTCTTCTTTGGTTATCCAACCTCCACTAGTATCTATTGTTTGCCACCCATCTTGATTTGAAGCACCTCTAATATTACTTAAAAATTGACTACCGTCAAGACTGCCATTATCAATAATTTTAAAATATTCCAAACTTGAATCGTTAATTATGTTATTAACTAATACACTTGTATTTTTCAAAAAAGTAAAATGTTCAATAAAAAGTTCACCCCAATCAGTTGCCCGCTCAAATTCAGTTGTTGTTGTATATCGAGCAAAAAAACTATTTGACCAATATCTCATACCAATTTTTTTAAAAATCTTGTCACTTCCATTTGGGTTAATGATTGCATAATTTTGTGCATCCATTTGACCCATTGCACGAGCATTAACATTATATCTAGTTAAACCAACGACAAATAAATCAAAAAGACGTTTTTTCATTACTTCATCAACCATGTCTTTATCTTTTTTATCCACACATTCAATAAAAGGATTAACACCCTTAATAACGTCACAAGGAGCAATGCAATAATATTGTAATTCACTTTTTTGTATGCCGACAGGTAACTGATATTCATCAATACCACTAGATACACCACCTAATAACCCTCTTGTCATCTGTACTTCATCTAATGAAGGATATACACTTCCTATCCACCCATCAATTTGTTTTTTAACACCTCTTTCTATCAATTGAAGATTATATTCTGGAAAATAACCAAATTCATATGTATTATCATTTTCACGACTTTTTTCAACACATTTATACATATATAAAAATGTTTCTAAATGAGCAAATAAAAGTTTGGTGATATTTTTTATTGTCGGTTTAAATCCTAAAATAGTAAGTAATTTATTATTAAGTCTTTCTTTTTCTACATTTTTATAACGTTCTATTTCCAGTAATAACCTTTCTTCTTCTGTAGAAATTTTTTTTATTATCTTTGCTAAATTAATACTATAAACAAATACGCCTACTTTATAATCTGCATTTGATTCTTTTGCTGAATTAATTATTTTTATACAATCTTCTTGGTCACTTGTGACTAAACCAGACAAAATATTTGACTTTAACTTGTTATCATCATAATCTTTAACATCATCTTCATGGAGTTTAAAATATTGCAATTTCTCCCACTCATAAAAATTATCACCTATAATACTTTTCAAAGTCTCAATATACTTTTCAACTCTCTCCACATGCATTTCCGCATTTTTCCAACCATATTCTTTATCATAATCCATATCTTCAAATTTATCTTGCTCTTCTTCAGAAACGGTAATCTCTTCTACATGAGCAATATCCCTCAAATGCTGAGCATCAGCTTCCATTTTTCTCCTTCTTTCTTCTTCAAATATTCTAATATCTGGATTATTAATAACTAAATTATCTGGTTGTATAACCATGACCTTTTTAAACACCTCGTTCTCATATTGTTTTAGTAAAGCGTCATTGACTTTCAATTTTTCCATAATAATCTCTTTATCTGTTAGTTTAAACAACATTTTGTCTGCCAACGGAACTATAGTTACACAAACTAACATTTTTGAGTCATCATAATATTTACAACCACATACAACTTTCTTATTTTCCCCAAAAGTATCAACCAAAAAAGTTAAATATTCTATTAATGACCTTCTAGCCATTTCACATTTTGTTAAACTTTCATTTACTTCTTGTAACTTTTCCGTATAACTATTATCATTGTTATATGCTTCTGTGTCAATGTCCCCTAATTCTTCCATTCGATAATACCAAGTTGAAACTACCTCAGACATAGTTAATAAATCTGCCCCATTATCAAATTTAAAACGTCCACTTTTCTTTTGTTCTTCCCAATATTTTTTACCATAATAAGAAGAATATGGCGCTGCCATTAATGAACAAATACTAACATCACTTATTAAACCAAATGAATACCCCACCATTTTAGCAGTTGCTTTGTAATCACCAGTTTTACTTTCAAAACTACTTTTAAATTCAGCACACATTAAATCATAAGAAAGCGGATTGCCATAAAAACCTTTAACTATTAAACGAAAACGAGGATAAGGTACAGTAAAAAAACAACTTAAAAACTTAATCTCATTATTAAGACTTATTTCCTCATCTAACATAGCATCTTCATTATGTGCCAATTCTTCTGCGCCATGTAATGCTGCACCTTTTATATCAACAAATTGAATATTCACTTCAGGAACCATAAAACTATTATAAGCAATATTAATTGATTCTATACCAAATAATTCACTTGTTCCTTCATTATTAATATCTAAAAAAGTATAATTCCCATATCCTTTAGTTGACAAAAAATCAACATTACCAATAATACTACTTTCATTTCCTTTACCACCAACACTATAATGCATTGTAATAGTTTCAGTAGTTGTTGATTTCATTATTATTGATTCCCTACTTTGATATTCAACCACTAAATCAACATATATACATAATTTTTCTAATGGTACTGATGAATTTATATCAGTACCAAAACTATCATTAGGTTCAATATATAAAAATTTATTAGAAACATTAACCCTTCCACTTTTATTTAATTCAGCCATATAATTCTTTATGTTTTTTTATTTCAGTATTATATTCTTCCAAAACATTTTCTATTGGATACGGTATTCTTATTACAGAACCTTTAGGAATAGAAAATTCTAAAGACCCATATTCAGCATTTGCTTGCAAAATAACCCAACCATAATTAGGATTATTATAATATTGATATGATAAAACATCCATACGTTTTTCGTCTGGATTATAAATAACATAATAATCACTTTGTTGCTTTATTATAGGGATAAACGGAACAAATTCACATTTTCCATTTTTTATAAAATTATTATATCTACTTTGTGTTTTCATAAATTTTATTATTCTTGAACAGCATTATCATCTCCATTATTATTATTTATATCAACTTTAACTGCATTATCATCATATACACTTGTATTTGCATAATAATTAAAACTAACAGCATTTTGTAAAATATCCACAGCATTGCCAAGTTCACTACCACCAATGAAATTAAAACTTATATCAATTTTTGCTGACATTGGCATTATACCGATACCTTCATCATTTAAATCCCATTGAGATTCATCATAATGTATATTAACAGTATCAATAACGATTTTAGTATTAAAGAAATCACCTATCCTTAAAACACAAATTGGTGGTTTTCCAAAACTTAAATTTCTTGTGTTACTACCTACTTCTCTTACACTATTTGTAGCACCTTGTCTAGTACATTGATGTAAAAATGTCAACCTACTATTAAATCCTTCAGGCGTAATAGAATGGAAAGCGGGGTCAAAATATTTGATTTTATCAACAATTTTATTTCTTAAAACATTATCTGATGCTGATATTGTATTAAAAAAGGTTGATTCATCATATTTGTTATTATTAATAGGCTCATAAGATTTATTACCATTCTGAGCAATTATTCTATCAATTAATTGTGTTTTCGTATCATTTTCCTTTATATTCAACAAAGACATTAACTGTAAAGAATTTATTGAATATTTGCTATTGTTATAATTATTTTTTGCTTCTTGAATCATAGTATCATTTTTAGAATCATGATAATTCATATCTAAATCAATAATTTCTTTTTGAAGCGTAATAACCACGTTTACTTTACGATTTTGTTTTGCTTTTTTACTATTTGGTTTGTCTATTACATCCTTTATCACATTTCCAACAAAATGCCCTTCTGTTTTATAGGAATCGCATTTTAATTCATTTTTAGTTTTTAACCATTTCTCAACTACTCTTGCGCGTTTTTGTTGTACAGTATCATTATTATCTGAATTATTTAATAAATAATCATATCCATTAATATCTACTTTATTTACTTTATATTCATTAAATAACGATGTTAATAAATTTTGATTTGCTTCTGTAGAAATTAATTTCTTTTTTTTCTCTGTACAACATTTTGAATCCATAAAAATAGCAAATTCAGCAAAACTTACTTTTAATCCTTCCGCATCATTTTGTCTTTCTTTTTTTCGTATTTTTGTATTTAAATGATAAGATTTATTATCTAAATATTGTTTTTCATTACTAAAATCACTTGCTTTTTTATGGGTACTAATTTTATCATCAATTAAATATCCCCAATAAACATCATTTCCTTTTTTATTAGTTACTTTTTTTGCCTTAACATATTTTTCAACATAACCAGTCATACCAGTTCTTTTTATATACAAACTAGTTTCAGAAATCAAATATTTATCTGCGCTATACTGGAAAGGCGGAGATTCTTCCCAAGATTTCCCATCCCATTTATCAAAATAGCTTAACCCCTTATCACTTTCCATTTCATATCCACCACCAACAAATTTAGTTAATCCCGAATCTGAATAAGCATCTACATCTTCAACTTCACACCCAAGACCACCTAATAAATATTTAACCCAATCTACATCATCTCCATCCCCACTATATCCATAAGGAAAATATACATCAAATTCTACTGTAAAATTTTCAATTGTACTATTGTGAGTAATAGGCACTTCATCTTGTATTATATTATCATTATTATTACTTTCTTCACTTATTGACGAACTATCAAGAATATCACATCCCGCAAAAAAACGTAATACTGTTTGTTCAAGACTATTTACATCATCAACATCACCAATAGTATCAGTTGCATTATTCAAATAATTAAGAATAGATGGATGGTCAATTAACATTTCAAATGATAAACTCCCACTACGTTCAGTATCAACATAAGAAAATATTTTTTCACCTCTACCAATAAATTGTGTAGCATTCCAATTTGTTTTAGAACTTTCTTGAAAAGTCAACCCATATGGTGGAAACCACATAATTCTACCACCATTCGGTCCTTTATGATATTGATTTAACAAATCACTACCCACCCATGCTAAATTTTCGATAGAAAACATACAATTTCTAATATCTCTTTCGTCTTTACTTGGTGCAATTCGCATTAAACCATTTTCTTCAAATTTTGCACCATATTTATTCAAACGAGTACGATTTATTTGAAATGTCCTCCCCAAAGTTTCATTTAAGGGCATAGTTAAAACCTCATTGAATGGTCTAATTAAATCATTATATTTAGAATATTGTTTATGGTACGTCCATACACGACAATATGGGTCATGAAAATCATTTGTATCGTTAGTTTTATGGTCTCTCCTTAATAAATTTCTACCATGAGACATACCATATTGACTTACTGATGATGAAGTCATATCACGTTTTGCTCTCGCATCATTCGCATTGTCATAACTATCAGTATGAAATTTACCAATAATAGTTTTAAATTTATTTTTTTTAAATTGTTGATTTGTATAAGAAATAATATCTTTCTTATTTAAAATTTTATCATCATATGTTTGATAATATTTCACTGATGTACCTTCATTCCCAACTTGAAGACTACTAAATTCAACAGCATTTTTATTACCTTCTGCTTCTGCATAAAATAAATAAGAATTAAATGTAAGAAAATTATCATTACCAGGGTCATTAAACTCTAAACGAATTATATTATTAGAAGCATCTTGTTTTTTACTAACATCAATTCCAGTCATAGCATCTATATAATTTGTACCACGACTTCCAACAATAGCAAAATATTTTTTTCGACTCAATTTCTTCAAATTATCAACATTAGAACCGTCAAATTCTAATGAAGGAACTATATCTGATAATAAATCAATACCATAAATTGATTTTGCAATCATTTCTTTTGTCTTATCGCCACTCGCAGATAATAAACCCAATGAATAACTTAAACTATAAAAATTACCAAAAGGATAAGTCACATATCCCTCGCTTCTCACATTATCTTTATGAGAATTAGCCATATCCCCTTCAATACCTAAAATATTACCCATCCTTGCATTGTCCTCATTAGAAGTAAAATTGTTATCAGTGGTTGACCATACAATTATTTCATCAGTATATAAATTAGTCGGCGTAACAGCACCTTCTTTTAATGAAAATGTTCCATTCTTTATCCCATATTCACCTTTTAAACCAAATTTAGAATATGCTCCTTGAGTTACTGAATATGAATTCTTAATTATTGCATCTTCTCTTCCATAAGATGGTTTATGGTATGAAGAAGTACTCCTTAATTCAATATTATCTTGAGAATTACGTAAAGATGTATGTAAATAAAAATTATTTATAACACCCAATCTTGTATCTTCATACCCATTAGGATTTGTTGACCCATCAGGAATAAATAAACGCGCCCCACTATTATTCTCTATATCATAATGATGTATTACCCCAACACGTGAAATCTCACTAAGCATACCATTATAATCATTGAATACAGTTTTATTATCAGACGATTGAAAATTTGGCGGTAACATTGTTCCATGAAAATACATATCATTCATATATGATAAATAATTATCATATTTTTGTTTTGATTCATCTAATATAAACCAAGGGTCAACAGTACTATTTAAATACGGATTTGCCCCCATCCCAATAGTAGTCCCAAAACCATCATAATTAAAATTATGTGAACCAATATTACGATGAAGCATTGCTTCCATAAACCCATAACTTTTTGTTCCAATGCCAATAGGTTTACGTAAGATTAAACTATCACCAAACAAACCTTCAGTTTGCTTTCCTTTTAAATGATAATTCAAAATATTTTCAACATTTTCTATAAAAGTACCCATATTTAAAATTTATTTTATTTATTTATTTAATCAATTCTTTTTATCTTTATTTTTTACGCTGGTATTTTTTTACCTCCTGTCATTTCAGTCATACTATTTTGAATAATATGTTTAATTCCACTAGTAAAATCTGGATTTTTAAATAATGTATTAATATCAAACGAACTTGATGCTCCATCGCCAACCACTCTACATACAATTTCACCTTTACAATTTAAATCTGAAAATTGAACTTGAGTATTCGTATTTGCATTAGGTTTAACATTTCCACCACTATTAAGAGTATTTTGTGCTATAACTGATAATTTTTCATTTATAGACGCTGTAGTATTTTCTATATTTCCAACTTTATTTTTAACTTGTTCTTGAACATCTTTGCCTTCTTCATCTTCAGCAAATTCACCCATTTCCATATATCCTTCAGACTCAACCAAATCATCTTGAATACCAGCAGCCTCCAATTCTTTTTCATAATCTTCAGCACTTTTAGCAGTTGCTTCTCCCAATGCTTCGCCAGCACCAAATAAATTTGCTAATGCACCAACACCCCATCCAATTGCGCTACCAACAAAAGTACCAGCTGGACCAAAAATACTACCAATTGCAGCACCAGTGGCACTTGCGCCTGTTTCTATACCATCTTCCCATTGTTGAATATTTTTTTGACGATGTGCATCAGCTAAAGCTTTGGCTCTATCCTTTTTATTTAAAGTATAATCCTTCTTTGTTTGTTCCGCATACTCATCGAATTGTTTTTGAGCTGAATAAATTGAATAACCACCTAATGCAAGTTCAAGAGGAATAGCTACTTTACCTAATGCTTTTCCTCCCGCTTTTGCTACTGTTGATAGCGGTTTTACCACATAACGGGCACCTCTTGCACCTGTATTAACTATTTTAGTCCATTTAGTTGCGTTACCTAATTTAGCAATATTTTTACCATGCATACCTGCTTTCCAAGCAGCACTAGTGCCACGCCAAGCTCTACCAACTCTAGACATACCAATAGTTCTACCTACCCAACTGCTACGACTTGCTAACCTAGACATGCGTCTTCCTGCTCTACCACCAAAATTACCCATTAAACTAGTTACTCCACTTACCATTGACATACCTACAAGGATATTAATGATTTTTTGCAACCATTCTGGTAATGCATCTATACCATTAGCAACTGCCATCATTATTTGTTCTTCTCTACCCTTAATATCTTCAATTTTTGATAATTGATTTGATGTATTTTGAACTATCCATTTATGTATACCTTTAACGTCAGAAGCAATTACTTTTTCATAAGTATCGGCACCCATTGCCTCGCTAATTTCTTCACTAGACATCTGAGAAATATCTTTTTCTAACATTTTTCCACTTGCGTCGGTTAAATGCCATTTTCCTGTCTCTTTATTATACTGTGCTTTATTAGTTAAATATGCTTCTTGTTGTTCAGTTAAACCTTTCCCTTTAACAGTACCACTAATAATTTCACTTTTCCTACTTTGTGTAGCCATATTATGAAGTTCATCATAACTAATACCCAAAGCATTAGCTGCTGCTTTTAAACGTTGTTTATCTATTGGCGCTAAATCTAATTCACCAGTTTTAGAATTAAATTTCGCTGAATTTGCTACAGTATCTATAATACGTTTTGTGAATGCTTCACCATCTAATAAAGCTTCAGACATTGCTTCTAATGGATTTCCAAAATTTTGTGCAAATGAACCACCTAAAACTTGTAATTTAGCACCAGCATCAAGTGCTCCCTCTAATGTACTAAATTTATCCATTGCAGTCCCAATAGATTCCATATTAAATTTCAATCTTTGAGACAACAACGTCATTTTTTGAATGCCAGTAATACCTTCTTTAAATGTATATTTTGAAGCCATCTTAATATTATTAGCAAATGCTTCACTAAATTTCTTAACATTTAAACCTTCCATTGCTGCACGAGCAGTACCTTTTGTCAAATATTCAATAGTAGCATCAGCAGAAGTTGCAAAAACATCTAAATTTTTAGAAGCAACACTTATTGCTTGTTCGCCAGTATTTCTTGATAAACCAGCCATTGAAGTAACTTGTTCGTGTGTTAAAATAACTGCTTTTTCAGTTGCTTCAGCATAACCTGTTTGGAATTTATATATTTCTTTAAATTCCATACCAAGCTTTCTCGCCATTCCACCATAATTATCAAGTATTCCTGAAACATGTTCATTAAGTTGTTCACCAGTCATACCCATTGTACGTCCAAAATCACGTCCAGCTTGGTCTACTTCGCGCCATTTATCGAAACCCTTCTTACCAATATTCTTTAAAAGATTCCAACCAGTTGATAATAATGCAAACCACCCACTTTTTTTAAAGTTATTAGATTTATTAATAGCATCTTGCATGCTTGCATTGTATTTCCCTTGAGCATCTGTAACGTTTTTGGTGGCGGTTTCTAATTGTTTTGTATTTTTAACAATATTTTTAACTTTAGTATCCCCCCCATCAAAATCATTTTTTATCCTTTCAGCAGCTGCCCCATATTTATTCATAGAATCCTCCACTTTTATAAGGGCATCACTTAATTGAATCCATTCATCAACTTGTTCACCAGTTAATAAATTAGGGTCTCCTAAACTATTAATTTTTTCTTGTATTTCAGCTCTTTTTTCTAATAATTGAATAACTTCAGCAAGTTCATCTTTAGAAATGTGATATTTATTAGACATATCATCCATTTCCTCATTAACTTTTTTAACTAAAGCAATTTGTTCAGACATCGCTTCATTTAATGCTATCATATCTTTTTTAGCAGATGTAGTCATCACAGCAATATCTTCTATGACACCACCACTTTCTTTAAAAAATTTATTGGTAGCATCAACATTTTCCTTTATTGATTTAGTTAAATCATTATGAGTTTTATTTAAATACTCATATTTTTGTAACATTCCCTCTAATTCCACTTTATTAGCATCCAAAAGAGATAATAAATCTTTGTCCATATAAAAAAATCGTATATATATTTATTATAATAATAAATATCATTTTTATGGTTTTTAAAAAAAAAAGAATGGGAAGCAAATTAATTACTTCCCATTCTTTTTTTAGCATTAATATCATTTAACTGACTCATATCAGTATATTTATTAATCATTTCACCATCAATAGAATTACCTTTATCTTTTTCATTTTCTTTTTCAACAATACCATTATGTTTAGCAATATAAAATTTCCTATCCCTAACTGGCATTTTTTCTAATATATCAAAAGGAATACCAATATGTTTAAAACATCCAAACAATTCATCTTTCAAATCTCGTTCTTGATTAGGCGAGGTTAAGGAAAATAGTATCTTCCCATTCAAGAAATGTTTTAAATGAGCCACCTCCGAGACTCTCTGGTTTTGGAACTTCTATTTCAAAATCAACACCAGGTTCGTTTTCTAAAATGAAGCGTCTCAACATTAACGCATCTCTTGCAACCATATTACGTACATATTTAGCAATAAATTTTCTATCAGTTTCACCATTAATAGACATAATATTCATTTCAAGACGATTTGTAATTGTTTTATTATAAGGTATTTTTTCTTTACTATTTAATTTAACACACCACTCTTCAAATTTACCAATATTATCAATATACCCTTGTTTTTCTTTTTTATTTAAAAGTTCATCACTTTTAATCATCTTAACTAAATCTTTCATAATTAAACGAACTTTCGATGCCTTAACGCCATAATCTTCAATTTCACCTAATTTTTCAAGAACTCGTCTATCTTTTCTTGTTAAGAATCTAAATTTAACTTTATCTTTTGAAACTGGCAATTCAAAATCAAACCATCCATTTTCATCACTCTTCAAATTAAAATCTTTTATTTTAATTTTACTTAAATCAATAACAGCTTCAATTTCTTGTCCTGTTTCTGGGTCTCTTGCAACAATTGGATATTCAGGACCATAACTAGTAATACGTAAAAACAATGTAATCGCATCGACATCACCCGAAACTAATTCTTCAATGTCAATATTTTTATTCATTATTTTATGTTTCAAAAGATAATCAATAACTAAACCATCTTTATACAGATTTGGTGATGTAATAAAATTTTCATCATAAGCAGTTAAATAACCCACAGGAATTCTTGAAAACTTCTCTTTATAACACTCACCTTTACTTGGTAATTCAACAATGTCATACTGTACATCCATATCAACATTATTAAATTCAAAACTTTGTTTTGCAGTAATTTCTTCTTTAATTTTATCAAAATTAATAGGTTCGTATTTATCGCTATCATCATTTTCTTTCATACCCATTGCTTCAATCAAGCTATCAGTATCTTTACGAGATAAAATATCATAATTTTCAATATCATTTTCTTTTACCTTCAATTCCTTCAATAAATCAGCATCTATTAATTTTAATTGTTCTACAGTATCTTGTTGTGCCATTTCAATACGTTGTGCTGACTTATCATTTCCCCTTTTTTTAGCTTCTTCTTTTGTTCTTTCCAACATTTCATAATTAGATTTAAGATATTCAATTTCTCTTAATTGTTCTTCTGTATATTTCTTTTTACCCATAAAATAAAATATTTTAATCAATTAATTTCATTATTCGAACTCCAATTGTGATTAAATTAGAATTTTTACTTATTAAGTATGAATCACCAAACAATACTGTGATTTTTTCGCCACTACCATTTATTAATTCAAAATAAAAATCTTTTTTGGGTAATAATTCAACCCCAAAAACATCCACTGCTTTTTTTAATAAAAAAGACGAATTATAAATCCATTCATGAACATCATCATCAAATTCAGTATCCATAGAATCATAATTTAATACCAAAGTTATTTTTTTTAACCCATATTTCTCATATACTATATTAAAAAAATCATAACAAGATAATGATTCCATAGTATTCACATCTATCACATCACATTCACATGAAAAATATTCAAATTCTTCTTTTTTCTCTTCCTTTTCATCAATTTTATCATTGCAAAATACAATTTCTTTTTGTCCACTCATTGTTTCTAAATCAAAACCCGAATATGCTTGCAACGCCTTTAAATATTCATCATCTTTAAATTCAAAACCACTTGAAAAAGATAAATCATCTTTTGGTTTTGCTATTTTTAACTTACCGACCATTTTAATGTCTTTTTTTCTTATTATTTTCCAACATAATTTGACGATTCCTTTTTCCCAATTCTTCTTTTAATATTTTCATCACTTTTTTAGGATTTTTTCTAATATCACTTTCCCAAAAACGTAAAATTGGGATACTATGCAATAACGCCCATTTAGTTTTATGTTCATCCACACGTTGCGCACGTTTCTGATGCCCTCTTAACTCATCTTTATCATATTTTTCGGGATTTCCATGCCAAAAATCACCATCAACCTCAATAATTAAATTTTCATCTTGTAAATAAAAATCAAAAAAACGCCCAATATCTTTTGCTTCAAATTGATAAGTATATTTAACACCTAATTTATCCAAAAAATTATGTGCAAAATCCTCTTCTAACTTTGACGTACCATATTGAGGGTGTTTTTTAACAGTTTTAGTCTTTTTTATTAGAGGTTTCTTTTTCACCTCTTCTATATTTTTATTTTTCTTTATTGGTTGTTTCATTTTACAAGATTTTACTTATAAAGTATAAGTAAAAACATCAATTAAGTAAATAGTCTAAACCATTTTTTTTCAAATATTGAATTTTTTCTTCAGTTATTTCATTAGACTTAAAAAATTCTTTAATTGGATTAACTCTTTTAAAATAATCTTTATTTCCGTCGGGAAATCCTCTTTTAACTTTAATATTTATCCATTCTTCAAGAGTTTTAGTTGTGTAATGCTTGAAATGAGCTGAAGTATAATCAAATGGTAAAAATGGTGAATGTGGATGACAATAATTACCATTAGCATCACAGCATTTAAAATCCCCATGAGGTGTATGAGGGGTCGCTATCCACGCAACTTCTTTTAAACCACCTCTTACAATACTACTAATATGGTCATTTTCACATACAGTGAGGTTTTTTTTCCAATCCAAAGGCAAAATAGGAGTATGAAAACGTTCTCTTAACAATTTATTTTCATAAACAACATTGTTACAATCACCATAATTCATTAAATTAATATGAATTAATTCATAATTCTTAAACTTATCTTGTTTTAAAAAATCTTTAACGTTATCAAACCCTTCCATATACAAATATTCATCCCCACAGTCAATAAAAAGCATCCAATCATACTCCTCATTATGTTTATCATAACAATCTTGATATGCTTTCATCTGACAATTAGATAAATTACGAAAATTAATAATTTCAACTTTATCATTTAACAATTCACTTGGAATTACATCTTCAAAATGTTCTTCTCCATCATAATTATTATCATAAATGAATATTTTATCTACTCCTAAACCTAAATAATAATCAACATATTCATTAATATATTGATTTTCCATTCTTCCTATACAACAAACACAAACTTTCATATCTTATTTACCAACAACTTTATATAAATTTTCATAATTTGAAGGGCATAATGGACTTGAACATCCCTCACCTTTCTTAACATCACATTGACAATTATCAATAGCGTGCATTTGTCCACAGATTTCAGTCATTTCCTTCACCTCTGCTCTAATTTTATCGTCAATTTTTAAAATAACATTTAATGAGCAATGATTTTTTAACATTTCTGATTTAATTTCATCATATAAATCAATAGCATCGCACATTCCTTTAATTCTTTCAGTAAAACCTTGATGTGTTATCATTTTTTTATCATTTTTTTTTTGAAATTATTTTACATAAAAAACCGTATATTTACGGTAATGCAAATATACGGTTTTTTTTAAAAAATAACAAGTTTTAAGTTACTTTTTTTATGTAAGTATGAAAAAAAAATCAACTAATTAGAAACATAAAATAGCATAGTCAAAACGTAAAGTTAAAGTGATGTTAGCCAAATCATCAGAATCATATGATAAGTCACCAAAGTCTGCTGAAGTACACATTGTATTCTTGAGAATCCATTTTTGTACTACCACACCTGTTGGGTCTAACATTTCAAGTTCAACATCACGTTTGTAACCAGCTGCATAACCTTGTCTACCTGTAATTGATTCAGAGTGCAAACGAATCCATTCCATAATTGCTTGAGAAGCAGACGGACCGATTGGGTCTCTTAATGCAATTTGGATAGTTTCCCATTGGTATCTACCAACTACATATGTTGAAGTATTTAAGAAAGGGATTTCCTTTTCTTGTTGTGTAATTTTTGGACGATTTGCCGATTGTAACCACCATTCTTGAATTCCTAAATCTGAAGGGAATCTCATTAACCATCTATTTTTTCTCAATGGTTCATAATTTAACGGCATCTTAAGAAGTAAATCTGACATATAAGTATATTTTTATTAATTTATTAGTTTAAATAGTATTATTATATATATTAATTTATCTATTATTATATATAATAAATATTATATTAATTATTATATTATATAATATATATTAAAATTATATAATTATTGTTTAAATTTTTTCTTCTTTATTCTTATTTGAATAAAATTTGTCACATGACATCCAAATATTTTTGAAAATTTGATATTCTTCAGAATCAACTTGTTCTGCAAATTCTTGAATTCCTTCTAAAGCAAGACTTCTAATTTGATTAATTTTTTCATCTGCACAACAAGGTTCTTCAATAGGTTCATCATCTATCATTTCATCATCTTGTGGCATATCCATATCTTCTTCATCAAAAACATAACTTTCTTTCAATAATTTTGAAAGACGTTCAATGTCATTTACAGTTTCTTGCAAATTATATTTATTACTTTTCTTCATGATAATATTTTATTTATTAATAAATATTAAGAAATATAAAAAAAGTGGTCAATTTGACCACTTTTTTATGTAGACATTTAAAAATTTTTCCATTTAACATCAACACCTTCTTCAAAAATATTATTGATAGCATTAATATCTTCTTTTATTTCAATAATTGTACTTTTTAAATCTTTTACACCTTCTTTAACTTCTTTTGTAACTTCAGTAATGTCAACAATGTCTGTTTTTATATCTTTTACATCTTCTTTTATTTCTAAAACTTCTTCTTTAGTTGCAAATTGGTCATATAAAAAATTTAAATCTAATGTTATTTTTTCACCATTAGTTAAGACAAAATATATCAAATTTGAAACATCATCATAATATGTTTGAAATAAATAATTATCTTCTAAAGGTAATGTTTTAGTGCTATCATTGCCATAAAAAATGACCATTTCTTTTTTATCTTTTGTTAAACTAACATCTACAACGCCACCTTTAATATGTATTTCATCTGGTGTGATTAAATCATAAATATTTTTATATATATCAACGTAATTATCTGTTGGTATTGTATCATCCCCACTTATTTTTCGCAAAGATGTTGTTAATGAAACAAAACCTGGCTCATCATAAAAACCAACAGATGGATTAATATTTTTTTTATTTTGCTCAGCCATCTTTATTTCATTGTATTAGAGATAATTAGTTAATTAAAATGTTAACCATTGGAAACCAATAGTATAAGAAATACCATCATCATTTTTAACTTCATTAACAACGATATTACTTTCTTCTTCAGCTGCAATGGCAGATACCTTATTTGCTTTTAAATCAGTAAGAGCTTCTGCAACAACTTCTTCATTTTCATCAACTTTACCTTCTAATTCACTAATCTTAGAATTAATTGCTTTATCAGCTTCAGTATATGCTGTAATTACATTATCAATACGAGTATTAGCACTATCAATATTCCCTTGAAGAGTTGTATGTGCTGCTGTGTTAGCAGTTGTTAAATCATTAATATCACTTATAATATTTTGAATACTAGTTTCTAAGTCACCAACTTGTCCAACTGCCCAAGTATCTAAATCTTCAATCGCTTGGGTATTAGCAGTAATACCACTATTAAGTTCTGGAATAGTTACGCCAGTATATCCAGTATTATTGCCTAAAATATTTTCAACTTTAGTATTAACTCCAGCAATTTCAGAACTTAAATTAGAATGTGCTTCTGTATTTGCACTAAATTTAGCATCTAATTGATTTTTACTATAATTTTGAATTAAAGCATCAAAAGCAGTTCTATCATTAGACGAAAAGTGTTGAGTATTTCCACTATTAAGGTGTGCTTCTAAATTACTTTTAATTACACCTAATTCAGTACCATTAAGGAAATCTGTAATAGGAATTTCAATAGTTTGTTGTCCTTTATCAGTAGCATCTGTATTAAATGTTAAAACCAATTTACTTCCTGTTGCACCCGTTACAATTTCAGCATTTTTTAACATACCATCTGTGATAAAATCAGTTGTGCTAATTTCGTCAATTATTACGCCACCAATACCTCTTAAATAAATCTTCTGATTTTTATCATCATAATCTAATGCAATTGTATCAGTAAGTATGCCATTTTCATCAACAGATAAAATGGTATGTCCACTATTTCCACCAGCACCTGGTGTGGTACTTTGTATGTTTTTAATTTTATATTCTGCTAAACTTGCAGCAATACCGCTAGTAACTCCACTAAGATATTTATCTGCTGCTTGGAATTCACCCACAGCTATTTCAAAATTAGATGTTAATGATGAAACACTTCCCGATATTTGTGAAATTGCTGTACTATTATCACTAATTGCTCCAGAAAATACTGTATGAGCGCTAGTGTTTGCACTAATTGCTTTATCCAAATTTCTTTGTACATCATCAGCACTAATAGTTCCATCAGCAGCTGTTGATAATTTTACCCAATTGTCAATATTGGTTGCATCGCTACCTTTTAAAACATATACATGTCCCAATGGTGTCTCACCACTAGTACCATCATACATAACAGTAACAATCATACCTGGATACGATGGAATTGAATCCGACCAAGCAGTAGTTAAATCATTTAGATATTGTACACGCATTCTTGCGTCAATAGGTCCGACCGCACCGATATTAAAACCATTACCAAAATTTATCGCATTTTTTATTAAAGCCATAATATATTATTTTTTTATTGATTATTATTTTTTAAAACTTTTGACATATCAGCGCTATTTAAATTAGTTGATAATGTTATTTTATAAACACCATCACCAACATAATCACCAGTTGTTGTAAGACGTTTGTATTTCATAGTAAAACCATTAATTGTCTTTTCAACCTCTGTGCTTTGAGAATAGGCAGCCTCAAATGCAACAAAATTACCTTGCAAGTCTTTAACTTGGAATGAACTAACTGTTCTATCAGCTGGGAAATCAAACATAAAGTGTTTTTTAGCTGCAACTTCAGATGGCACTGTAATTGTAAATTCTTTACCAGTAGTTAATGATAATTGTGTTGGGGTATCAACTAAAGCACCACCCGATACATTAGCAAAACAAGGTAATACACCAGTTACAGTTGTTGATGAACCACTAGTAGGTCTAGCTAATGTTATATTATACTCAACTTTACCGTTATATTTTTTTCCACTATCAGTATTTCCTAAGTTAGATACAGTATAACCACTTGAAAATGATTCAGCATGACCACTAACAATTGGTCCTGTAATTGTAATTGCGACTTTATTATCACCCATTGTCACTTTACCAAGTGCTTGTTTATCAAATTTACAAACAGTTGTATTACCAGTCTTAGTCAATCCTGTTTGATTAGTAAAACCAGTAAAAGCTGCTGATAAAGTATAATTGTTATCAGTAATAGCACTTGAAACATTTTTAGTTATTTTCGTATTAGTTGAATCTGCTTTATCGTCATCAGTTGCAGAATAACCATTTGTTAATCCATTTACTTCATTTGGAGTTGTAGAAATAACTAAAGCACTGCAATTAACACTTAATGTAACATCAGTACCATAAAGTTGTGTTCCTGTTTTAGATAATGTAATTGTAGGTGCTTTAATTTTTGATGTAATAGCAGCTGTTTTATAATTATTATTTGTTAATGTAGGATAAATTTCTTGACTTAATATATTTTGAAGAATTGTATAAATGTCTGTTCCCGCAGAAATAGTCATACCATTGGTATAATTACCAGTTCCAAATGTACCAGATAATCCTGCCACTTTAATATCTTTTTGTAAAACAGTTGCATCAGTATCAACTGATTTTACTGCTAATCCATTAGCGTCAAGTGATAAAAAGTTTTTTTGAACATCTTTTGTGGGAGTTTGAGCAGAAACTGTTGCAGTAGCTACTTTTGCAGCAACACCATTTGAAGTTACTTCAATACCGTTAGATGCTTTAACTTTAGCAACATGGTCTACAACTTGAAGACCATCACCAAATTCAGCTTCTGCTAAGAAACTAGAAACATCAACAGATACTACTTCAGTTCCACCATTTACTGTTAAATATGTAAATACTAATGATTGCCCGCTTAATTCAACACTTTGTAATGCAGAATCTTTGTAAATTTTCACAATATCACCAACTTGTTCTTCAGTTGCGTCTTGACCTTCTTCTGCACTTGGTGTAATCTTATATAAAGCATAAGCTTCTTTAACATTAGCGCCTAATTTAGTTAATTCATCACCAGTAACTTTTTGTATTTCATAAGTTGCTAATTCTGAACTAATTTTTCCAATTCTTTCTTCTAAAGATGCTAAATCACCTTGTAAATCAGCAATGTCTTCAAGAGCAGTTTTTATATCATTATAATTAGTTGAACACGCTAAAAGTGTTTCACCTTGATATAAACAATAACTACTTGACTTTGGGTCACCAGTGATTTTTTTATCTTCATCATCAGGAATAGTAAAATAAAGGTTAGTATCTAATACTTTACCTTCGTCCTTTAATGCCAAATAATCAGAGTATTTACCTCTGAAAAAATTTAAATTATTAGCCATAAATAAAATTAGTTTTATATTTTAATTTATTATTTTATTTTCTTATTAATAAATAGTATTTTTTTTATAAATATGACATAAATCATCTAATAAAAAATAAAAAAAAAGAGAGGTTTTAAAACCTCTCTTTTTTTATTTATCTTAGATAGAATCGAAAGAAACTGATTCTGGAGTTACAATGAAGTCAAGTGTAATATATTCTAACGCTTGATAAGGTTTGAAGTATAACTTAACTGGTAATTCTCTTCTATCTCTTGATTCAGGTGAATCATTAACTTCAATTCTATAATCACTAATACCTCTATTGCTCTTGATATTATCAAAGATTGGAGTTACTGTTGATAAGAATTTTTGTTTTGTTGTTGGGTCGTTTGGTTCGAAAATTAAACCAATACAAGAAATTGAAATTAATTTTCTCAAACGTAATAACAAACGTCTAACAGCAATTCTATTCAATTGTGATTCTTTGATTTGCAAATTCTTTTGTCCCCAAATTTTAACGCCATCAGAAGCGAATGTCTTAACTGGATTGATACGTCCTGCGTAAAGTACATCTTCATCAGCTAATTTAGTAACCAATTTTGCACGAGTACAATTTACATCACCACGTGAAATACCCGCTGGAGCAAACCAAGGATGCGCAGTGTTATCTGTCATTGCCATATTTCTTACAACATCTTTTGTAGGTGGCAAGAAGATATATTTGTTATTATCTTTATCGTGGTATTTTACCCAAGGATAATATGTACAAGTGTAGTTAGAATCAATATTAGTATCTTCTAATTCATATACAATATCACTTGGAGTAAACATTTCATCAGGATAGTCTTCAGCGCCAAATGGTTTATCTGGTGTTGTTACCACATAAATTGAGTCTGCACGTTCTTCTTCAATCATATCAATAACTTCTTCAACTAATGAAGTATTGTTTATAATATCAATACCTGGAGTTGCAAATACATTAATATCAACTTCTTCTGGATTAGCAAATTGTCTAATACCTGCTAAATAAGCATACCAGTCAGATGTAATAGCTGGTTGATTTATACCTAAAGATTCAGCATCTGCAATCCTTTCAAATGAATAACCTTCACCATTATTTGGGTTGAAATCACCTTGATATTTATTCATTTTGAATTCATCGGTATTTGTACGTGCTTCACGATAAATATCCCATCCATCAAAACCACCATAGAAATATGCTGTAAACTTACGTAAATCAACGTTTTCAAAAATGCTACCTTGCATATTTGCTTCAGTATCAATTACTGGTGGTTCTGGATATTTTGATGTTCTAACATTAGTTGTTAAAGAATCAAATGTATAACCTTCAACACCATCAACAGTGATTTTAGGAGTATAAGAAGCACCACTTGCTATTCTTGAATCAAGGTGGAAACCTTTTGATAAATATTCAGGGTCTTCACCATATGATACTTGACCTTTATAAGTAAACATATCAATATCAATACCTACAGAATTAGATAAACCAAAATATTGTCTTCTATGTTTAATATCTTCATCATATTGTGTACGATAGAAAATAGAAGGTTGTTTAATATCTTCATGAGCATCATCACCTGCTATTTCTACTCCATTAAACTTTGATAAAGGATAACCTAAGAAACCTGCTGGAACTGAATTTTGAGTCAATAAGTTTTCATTTACTTCTACAGTAATGTATTTAGATTTTACTTCATAAATACCATCAAAAGAACCAATCTTATAAGCAATATATGTATTATCACCAGGAGTTAAAGTACAATTAGTAAATTTTTCCAATACAATAACTGATTCATCAGAATCATTTATATCACGTACTACAACATCAAAAGTTTTAGTATCTGGTTTAATATTTTGAATTGAAACCTTAATTTCATTATTAGCTACATCACCATCTGAAATTGTATGGAAACGGAATAATTTATTCAATTCAATATTATCAGCATCACCCTTAACATTTGACACGAACCAAGGAGTTGAAGCATAGCGATACGCATCTTTATAATTATTTAAATCACAAAGCACTGGTTGTATTGTTGTTTCATAAAATGGTTGTCCACTCATTGCACCACCTTGAGAACGTTCTTCTTCAAAAGCACGGTAATATCTTCCATCGTAATTATTTTTAACAATTGAAGAATTAAAATTTGACCCACTTATCACTTTACCCTTTACACCCATTTCTGCCATTAAAGCATTTGTATCCATTACACAGTCTAATGCTTTTAAATATTCATAGGTATTTGCAATGTTGTTGATATTATTATAAAAAGAATATACGTATTTACGTTTGCCATTTGCTTGAGTAATTTGTCTAACTGTATAAATATGTCCAGCTTCAACAGTACTTTCTTCATAACTTATTTCTTTTGTTTCATAATCAAAACCATAAGTTGTAATATTTTCATTGTCTTCAATAGCAAGCCATCTTGTACCCACTTCTTTTCTAGTTAATTCTTCTAAATGTAAAAAATCTGTAATTGGGTCTACTTTACAATAATCTGCCACATTATAAACATTATATGTTTCTAAAGTGTCGCTAATTGATGTTATATAACCACGTTTAATACCTTCTTGAAGTGCAACGTCATATAATGATTCCACATATAAAGGTGCAGTACCATTAAAAGGATTTGTACCCAATACTTTTAAAATATAATCTTTGTCAGAAGGATTTAATGTAACTGAATATTCAAAATAATTTTCATTGTTTCCTGAAATAGCTGGAACAGTATCATCTTTTTCAACAGCTCCAGTTATACCGTAAATTTTGAATTTACCAAAATTAACTGAATTTACAGCAAAATCAACTTCAGAACCAGCGGTTGGATAATTTTCTTCACACGAACCTTCAGTGCCGTATGATTTATACTTCCCTAAACCAACCATATCTACATTATATTCTTGTGGTTCATTACAAGTTGTTCTTTGAACTTCACCAACATCAAAAACTAATTTATCATATTGTACTGATGGGCAAGAACAATCACCGCTTGTTGATTGTGAAAAACGATAATATTTTTCATAATGACCTCTTGAACGTAAAACAGCAATAATCATACCGTCATTCGCTTTAATACACCAAGCTGGTCCCGCATTATAACCACTTAAACCTAATACTCTACAAACTTGTAATTGATTTGATTCAGTCAAATATGATTTTGCAATATAAGGCAATTCATATTTAGGATATTGACTGCCAATAAACTTTTCAGCACTTGTACCACCAAATAAATTTTGGAAATCTCTCCAATTTTCTACTAACATAGGTTGGAAAGCTGGACCTTTGACAGTCTCACCAACTAAACCTAAAGTAGTGATACCTAAACTTTTAACTGCATAGGTAATGTCTGTTTCCTTAGAATAAATACCAGGAGATACGTGTGTTCCTCTTATGTTATCTGCCATAATTTAATTATGTTTTATTTAATTATTATTCTATTATTTAATTATAAATATTTAATTATCTTCAATAATGAAATCTTTTTCTTACAAAATAATAAAATATTTTATTTTTTATCAATATATCTTTCAACGAAATCATTGTAAACATCAAAATTAAATTCTACGTTTTCATTTAATAATTTTTGATTATATTCATTCATTTTAGCAATTCGTTCTTCATTGGAAATATCTTCCTTGTTTATATGTCTTTTATAATCGTCTATTAATTGAAAATACAAATTAGTAATGTTTTCAACTTCACTTAAAAATTTATCTAAGATTATATAATCAACAAATGGCATAGTAAACTTATTATTATATTCACATAACAATAACTTTTCTTCAAAATGCATTAATTCTTGTAATTTCATAATTTATCTTTTATATAAAAAATAAAAAAAAGGACTAAAGTTTCAACCTTAATCCTTTTTTTTTTAATAATTATCATACTTATCTTTTTCCTCGTCTAATGAAGATTCTGGGTCATATAATGTGTCATATATTACAGTAGGGTCAAAACCCACAATAATAATTTGACTTTTGGATAATATATCCTTTTTACTAATTTTTACCATTAATTCATCCCCCTCTTCAATTTTAATTTCATTTTCTAAATTTTGTTTTTCCCCATTAACAAAAAGTCTAAAATCATAAACATTATATGTTTCAATATTGCGTAAAGTAAAAACATTTTTTAATATCGTTTTATGTTCTTCACAATACCCAAAATCTAAAGTTAATATGATTTTTTTATACACATATCTGTTATCTGTATCACTATTTTCATAGCAACTATCATCCCAATAATCTTTCACTTCATAAATAACTTCATCTTTATACTTACGTTTTTTCTTTTCTCCAATAGTTTTAATAGCAATTCTAGAAGGTAATTTAGTAACAGTAAAATCTTTTTCTTGAATAATATATGCTTTTAATTTTAATTTATATGTTTGCGAATAATATTTCCTATCATCTAAATTATACTCGGATTCATCATTAATACTTTCTAATGATAAAGGCATTGGGTGATTATTAGGGTAAATATAAGTATAAAGAGATTTGAATTTTTCTTGAACCATTTGATTCATTTGATTCAATAAATCATATTTATTTGTTATTAAATTAATTGTATATTCCATATTAACACAAAAAGGTTGTTTCATAGAATACATATCATATGCTATTTGTTGATTTTCTTCCAAAGTAGGGACTAAAAACATTGGATAATCCCTATCTCCTGGTATGTTAGCATAAGCTCCTTGATTTTCCCCCTTTTGTGGGTTATTTTCTCTTGTTATGGTTTTAAAATTCATTAAAAGATTACCATTTTTATCTACATATTCCCAAGTTTGAGAATATTCATTTAATCTTTGATTAGAAAACAATTTAAAAGTTGGTAAACGTTCACCGTCATATACAATATTTAACTCTTTATCAACCCATTCTTGCATAGCAGCATCTATATCTTTATATTCAACTGGTAAAGGTAATGGAGTACCTTTTTCCAATATCTTTAAAGACATATCTATTCTTTGTGCATTACCTTCTTTCTTAGAACGTAAATGTAATTTATCTAAAAATGGTTTTGGTTGTATCATTTTTATTTATTTTTTTTTATTTTTTATCATATCCTTTTATACCCCTATAAATATTTGGCGCTTCTTCAGTACCAAGATATTTGTTTAAATCATCATATAATGGATTACCATCATCAAATTTTACTTCGCCGCTTTTACCTAATTTTTGATATTTATTATACTGCGCAGAATCTCCTTGTCTATTCCTAAAAGATGCGTCCATAAAACTAGACACTCTATGATTCATTCTATCAAATCCTTTTCCTCTTTTTTTTCCAATACGAAATTGAGAACCTTTCACAGTCTTTTCTTCACCAGTTTCTTTATTTATGAAAGTTTTGTCCATTTCATATTCTGACAAATATTCTTCAATATTAATTTTTAAACGTTTAGCAATATAATAACCCATTGCTGCTGACCTTGATTGTCCCGCCCTACAATGAATTATAAATTTAATGTTTGGATTTATTGATAAATTATTTTCAATAAAATCATTTGCTTTATTTGCCATTTCAATGTCAAAACCAATAGCATTTTCATATTTAAAATGGTTAGAATGAATATGAGGTAAAAAAGATTTATCAATATTTGGATTTATTTTACTTTTAACTGCTGTCAGTTTATCTATATTAATATTATCATCAAATATTATTTTTAATACATTTTTATGCTCATATCGAAAATAAAATTGTCCATTATTGTAATAGTCTTCACCATCTTGATAGTCTTCATATCCACTTGTTGAACAATACACATCATATTTACAGCGTGTTAAAGACGAACCAATTTCAATAAAACAAAATTCACCATATAAATCTTCAACATTATTATCATTTACCCCTAATGACAAACAAATATCTTTAAAATCCCCCACACTACAAATAGTTATGGGAGATTTTTGTGCAATATGTTTTATTTCATTTATACATTCTTTTTGTATAAAATTATTTATTGTTTCTTTTATTATTTTTTCCATTTGGTAATTGTAGTTTAATTTCATCATCATCATTGTTACCAAAATATGATTGGTTCATTTCCACATTATGTGTATAACGTTTTTTATGTGCTTGATTTCCATATAATTGATTATGAAGTTTCATTAAAAGTTTTTCTGAATCAGTATCATTAATTTCAATTTCATCGGGTAAATTACCTTCAATATAATCATCAGCCAATTGCGCTTCAGCATAATTATAAGGATTTTCTGGACCTCTTTTTCCACCAGTTCCAGCTTGCCCCATATCACCTGGTGTTATACAAATTATATTTTGAGATTTGCACCCCTTATCAATTAATAAATTTACCACATTTCTTAAACTTGCGCCACTTGCGTAATTATCATCAATTATTATAAATCGACTATTTTCATTTACACCATCTACATTTTGTAAATCAAATTGCCCATTAATTGATAAACGAGCTATATTATCATAATTTTTGATAGTGTCTTTTTGATTATTGTTTAAAATTTTTTGCTCATCAAAATAAACATCTGGATTATCACTAATAAAATGATTTTGAAATGTTCCTAAATCTTTGTAAATTTTTTCTCGTTTTCCTTTATATTTGGAGAAAGTTTTTGAGTTATATTTTCCCACCTTTTCATTTGAAAAAAGAGCATTAAATATTTTTAATGTTGTGAATGGTGAGTACAAATTACTTTTTACATTATTTGCTCGTAATACTTTTTCAATTTTGAAAGACTCATATTGTATAATATTGACAATTTTATCATATATAAATTCTTGCTTGTCTTTAGTATTTTCAATTGATTTACTTTGTGTTAAAATTGAAGTTAGATTAGAGATTATTTTTTTAGTTATTAATTGAATACAATATGAAACATAAATTTCAGAAACAAAATAATCTGTATATGATTTATTTTTATGTTTCTTAAAAACAGATTTATGCATTCCATTTTCTAAAGAATCATTTAATAAAACCCATAAATCGTCATAACTATAATCCCAACTAGACATTTTTTTTATCCATCCTTTAGGTTTAATTTGAGCATTTGGGAATATGAATTTTTGTAAACATTTTGCTATATTATCATTAAAACTACTACTTGATTCTGGATATACAATAAAATCAGGATTAAAATCATAAATTTGTGGAGTTTCTTTTATGACCTTTACCATATTTTGTAAATATCCTTTTAAATTTAAATAATTACCATTTTTACCATTTAATCTTAAATCACCACGATAAGTCATTTCTTTACCTTTATAGTAATGCGCCATCATTGTGGCAGTTGCCCCACCAGTATTAGCTCCTAACATTGATAAATTATAACAATACACCACTTCATTATTTTTTAAAGGTAAACGTCTTACTATTATTTTAATATTGTCCCCTTTATCTCTATATTGACGAGTAGGCATATAATATTTTCCACGAGAACCTTTAACAATAGTATCGTCATTTTTGGGTGAACGTGGATTGTCTTTATTAAGAGTTTCATATTTTTTATTTGTATTTATGCTACCCCATTCATTAGGGTATTCAACCCATTCAGAACTTCTAGGGTGTGTTTTTAACCCCGCATTTGAAAAATCAACATATATATTTTGGTCATCTCCATCATATTCATAATCAGTATCCATCACTTTTTGATTTTTATCAAATGGTTTAACATAAAAAACACCGCCTTCATCATACATATTTTCAAATAAACGTTTAAAAGACCCTTCTGAAATTACTATTTTTTTCTTCATATTTTCTATTTGATATTCTTTTTCTAAATGTTGGGAATATTTCTCCATATTATTTTCATCATTTTTATATGAAATTGGTACTGATATATTTTCTTGTTGTTTTGGAATAACACTTTCTTGACCTCTTGCATCACCAAAAGTAACAATATTATATAATACCTTCATAAAATCTTCTCTATAACGTATTGTATTAAACGAAGACTCGCTAAAGTATGTAATTGTACCTTTAGTACTTTTTTCACGCTTAGAATTGGTTTTAATAGGTTTTAAACCATAATGATGAAACAATTGATGTACATCTCTTGCTTGCACACGTATATTATATTTTGAATACAATTTATTCAAAACACCAACCCATTCATTTATGTTTAAATATTTTTTATTATTATGATATAACATTATTTAATATTTTTTTATCCATTAAATTCATTTAAATCAACCATCGCACATTCAATTTTTCTATATGCTGGTCTAAAACCAAAAACTGACATTTCATTAGAAAAGTTATTGCGTCCATCATTAACAACTGTGTAATACTCCATATGCTCTGGAGTTACTTGGACACCAATATAATCACCTATTTTTATTTCAACATTTCTTTCATCTAAAGTTGATTGATAAATACCAAATGTTAATTTGCCACTTTTCACATAAGAACCAAGATTTTTATTTTTATCATAACTCCTCAATTCCCCATTTTCTATTTCATAAATAACGTGCAGTTCGACTGGAGGAAAGAAAACGATAGAATCTTTTTTTGTTTCCCCATATATTGCATTAGAATTTGTTTTTGACAAATCAACTGAAAATAAAACTACTGTTTGGTTAACATCTGTTTCTAAATAATTCTTTCCAATTTCCATTTCAAAATTAAAAGAATCTTCAGAATAAAACAAATTATTACGTTTAATAGGATTTTTTCTTATTTTATTTATGTTAAATTCTATATTACTCATGGTCACAAATATTATTCTTTTTCGCTTTATCTTTTAAGAAATCCAAATACACTTCCCTATAAGGATTATCGTGTTTTTTTATCCAATCAGAAATATCACTTAATTTCTCACAAGAAAAAATCACTTCTTCATTTTCTTTATCATATACGTGCCATTTGTTGTTTGAATATAAAACATTTATAAAATCTTTTGCAGTTTCTTCCCAAAACATCACATAATATTTCTTTGTTTTAATATTCAATGCTTTTACACCATTACCACGACATAATAAAAACATTTTCCCCTCTTCTTGCATTGGATAAAGAGTGTCTATATCATGCGCTAAATAACCAAATACATATTTGCCATCATACTTTTCAGTAATATTACCACTCCAAGTAAAAACAGCATCTTTATCATATAAAATCCATCTATTTTTTACCACTTTAGGTTTATCATAACACATCCATCCAGGGGCATTTGAAAAACGTTCTATACTACGATATTCACCAAATAAATAAGTTGTAAATTTATCACAAAACTTTTTATATATCCCATCAATAATATCATTTATTAATGTTGTCTTATCCTCAGCAAACTTTCTCCTAATATCACTCAATATTTTTGTTTTGTCATCGCCAAAATAATATTTTTGAACATAATTGGCAAATAACCATAATCCATGTCTTATTAAATCTTTTTCCTTATCTTCTTTTTTTAAAGTTAAGTAAAAATATAAATCTTGTCCATATTTAGCATCTAATTCTAAACATTCAATAGATGAAATTAATTTTTCTTCCATATCTCTTTATATTTTATACTGTTTATACAATAATCATTTTATTATATAATCATTATATAATAAATATTTGGAAAATTCAATTTTTTTTTATATATTTGTATTTGTAGATAAATAACCAGAAATGGAATTTAAAACACATTTTAAAAAATGTCTATATCATTAGAGAAAACATCTGAAGCATATAATAAGTTAAAAGAATATAATGGAGAAAATTCTTACTTAATTAATTTAAAAAACGATGTATTTGTTTATAAAAACAAAACATTAAATGAACTTCAGATTGAATATATATTAGAAAATCACAATAAAGAACCAATTTATTACAATAAAATAGTTAAAATTGCAAAATGGTATGGTTTAAAGAAACAAGAAGAGTGGGGAACTGAATTTTTACCCGAAAAATTGTTGATAGGTTATTATTTGGGTGAAACACAAGCATTTTACCACATATATGTTAAATATCGTAAATCAATGGATAAATTTATCCTTCTTTTTGTTCCTAAAAATGCAATTTTAACGCCATTATTTATTGAAGATTTTAATAATAAAGAAATTGATTTTTCAAAATACAATACTAATGATTTTAAACTTAAACCACAACAAGAACAAGGCATTAAGTTTTTAACAACACGTAAAAAAGCAATTTTAGCACACCAAATGGGTGGTGGCAAGACAATTACATCAATTGTAGCTGCTTTAGAAGATAATTATGATAAAATATTGGTCATATCACCAGCATCTGTTAAACATACTTGGTATAGGGAATTAAAAAGGTTTATGTCAGAAGACGATATTACTATTGTTGAAGGTTCTAAATGGAAAGAAGCACGTTTTACTGTCATAAATTATGATATTTTAGACAATTTCTATGAAATCCCAACAGAAACAGTAAAACGTAAAGTCAGAAATGTTGATGATAATGGCAAAATTACTTATAAAACTGTTGAAAAAGAGGTTGTTTCAAAGAAAAATGCCATCATTAGTGAAGCGATGGCAAATTCTCAACTTTTTCAATCAAAATTTGATTTGATTATCATTGATGAAGCGCATAAACTAAGTAATGCTAATAGTGGTAGGTATAAAATCATTACAGACTTGATTCAACGCAGTAATCCAAAGGGTATATATGAATTAACTGGTACGATGATTACAAATAATCCAATGAATTTATATAATATTCTTAAAATTATTGATGCTGACATCACAAAAGATTGGCAAAGTTATGTTAAGAATTATTGTGATGGAAAACAAATATATGTTAAGGGTGAAAGGGATGGTTTTACTAACGCTTTCTTAAAAAAGAAAGGAAAAACATCTTGGTATGATTTAACTTATGATGAAAAAACTGAATTAAACGAATTTCTTGATAAAAATTGTAAAAAGATATGGTTAACAGGAGGTGCTTCCAATCTGGAAGAGTTAAAAGAACGAATTAAACATCTTTATTTACGAGATTTAAATGAAGAAATTTATACAAAATTCAAAAAAGAAACAAAAGTTATATCTTATACTCTTTCAAATGATGAAAAAATTGAATATGATAACGTTTGGGAAGAATACATTAACAGTTTGGATGAAGAAGAACGTGATTTAAATAAGATTTTAGATAATAAAAAACTTATTGAAGGTTCTGTATTACGACAAGCAACATCTCAAATGATGATTCCACATACAATTCAATTGGTTGAAAATATTTTGAAGAATAGCGATGATAAAGTTATCATATTCTGTGCATTTGACAAAGAAATTTATGACCTAAAAGAACATTTTCAAGATGCTTGTGTGGTGCATAATGGTAAATTAACCACAAAAGCTAAAGAAAAGGCAATTGATACGTTTAAAAACGATGATAAATGCCGTATATTGTTAGGTAATTTGGTCTCAACAAGTGTTGGTTTGAACTTAATTGTGGCAAATCACGTTATTTTCAACTCAGTATCTTGGTTGCCAGCTGAAAATCAACAAGCAGAGTATCGAATATTAAGAATTGGACAAACAAAAGACTGTACAATATATTATCAAAAATTAAATGATACATATATGACACGAATGTTTGAACTACTTGCAATCAAAAATGAAATTATTGATGCTGTAATTGTTGATGAAAAAAATAAATAAAAAAAAATACTATATTTATGAAAAAAACAGATAATCCTTTGAAACTTGGTTCTCAATGTGTTTTAGATTGGGATAATGTAATGGACTTAACATTTAAATCAAACGGACAAATTATTTCAATTCATAGAAATGAAAAAAATGAATTAGAAATTGCTGGCGTTGGCGTTCCAACATCTTTTCAAGAATGTTTAACGAAAACATCTAAACACTTTAAAGATATTATGGAACGTGCTGATAAGTGTAATAATCAACAATCTTTTCAATTTTTGCAATATCAACAAGAACTTGCTAAAAATAAGGAAAAAGAAATGAAGAAGGAAGTTGAAGAATTAAATAAATTAGCGGGAAATCCGCCATCAAGTGAAGAAGTATGAATGAAGAATTAAAATTATGTTTTATAAAAAACATAGGTCTTGATTTGAATGGAAATTATCAATATGAATTTCTATTTACAAGTAAAATTGATGAAGTGTGGGGTGAAGACTTTGAAATAATGCCAGCTGGTCTTTGTAACAACCTTACTCCAAATCAAGAAGACTATGATGCAGTAAAGAATGTTACTATTAATTTGAAATTAGAATTAATACAGCATTCTTGCTGTTTTTCTATGCAAGATTGTATGGATGGCATTATTAGTTTAGCATATGGATATGAAAATGACAAACTTGTGTTAAATCTTAAATTTGGTGAAACATTAAGTGAAGTTGAAGATAAATTAGCAAATTTAAACACATTCTTTGTATGAAGAAAGACAATTTACAATTAGTATATATACATAATTTAGGTTTAAATGCAGAGAATAAATTTCATTATAATTTTTTCTTTGTTCCCAAAGATTTAACTTTATGTAATGAAAATTGGCAAGAAGATATTGCTGGACTTTATAATGAAAAATATGTTCCTGATGAAAATACAGAAATATATTCATTAATAACATTAATACCTTTAGCATTAATTACTGATAATCTTTGTTTAGGGATGAAAAATGCCATTGATGGTATTGTTGCTCTTGCTTGGGAAGATATAAGCGATTATGAAGAATACCCAGAAGAAGGGAGATTAATATTATATTATGGTATGTCATTAAAAGAAGTTGAAGAACTGTTAGAAAATAAAGATGAAAAACTTGTTAAATAACTATTTATATTATAAAAACAATATAATAATTATGCAAACATTTTATATCAATCAATATTCGACATTACCATTATTAAAAATGGAATTAATTCAAGATGGAAGACATGATTTTCATAAATTTCACGATATTGTACAAGATTGTACAATTACATTTACTATGGTTAATAAGCAAACCAATGCCATTAAAATCGCAAACGCCCCCGCATATATCCAATTAAAAGAACATCAAGGGTGTAATGAAGAATACCTTATTTGTTATGATTGGAAAGAAAGGGATGTAAAAGAAAAAGGTATTTATGATGCTTATTTTACTTTAAATTTTAATGGAAATTTAATAAGTGAAACAGAAACATATCCCAAAGGTAAATTAATTGTACCAATCGAAGAAAAATTAGAAATAATTATATTATAAAAAAAAGAGTGCTTTTTAAAAGCACTCTTTTTTTATATTTACATCATATGCTGTAATGATTATACTTAATTTTATAAGTCTGTCATACCTTCAGAAACTGAAACATTTAACATAGTATCTTCTAATAAATATTTATAATACCTTAAATAAGGTTGAACATAAGCATCAATAACAATAGTTTTTGATATTTTCTTGATATAAAGAAATACTTCATTACCCCCTGTGTTATTGTTTAAATGATTTATAATTTCACCGTTTGTATCCAATATAATATTATTTAAGTTATTCTTGGTGCATTTTATAACATAAGTAACTCCTTCTTTAGTCATTCCTTGTGCAACAAGTGTTGGCAATCCATAAGTCATTACAGCATCAGTAATATCAACTTCGCCACTTCCGCCAATTTCTTCCCATTCAGACCATTTGCTATCATTACCATAATCAGAATCATTACCTAAATAAACTCTCTTCTTTATTGAAGATGTACTTGAGAAGAAATCTGTCGCAGTTTTAACTTGGCAAATTTGTCTTTCTTTTTGGAAAGAACCTAAACCTAAATTAATTAACAAGTTATTTACTTCTCCCGCAACAGCATAATCATTAATTGTTGTTATATTAAAAGTTTCAATAAATTTGATTTTAGTTATATCAGTATTTATTTCGCCCCATCCATTACCATTAGCATCTAAATCACCTTTTTGGAGCAACGCTTCTTCATTAATATAAACGCCACTATAGTTGCCGTTATCAACCATCCAATTTAAACCTACTTGTACTGTTTGCAAACCCCAATCTTGATTTAATTTTCTTGTATTGGTAAAAATATAACCTTCTTGTACGCTTTGCATTTTTTGCCAAGGTGTCCACCAATCAGCAGCTGGTGAATTATTTTCATTATAAGTTCTAATATATAAACATCCATCCCCACCTTTACGGTTACTTATTTGCAAAAATTGTGTTACACATATTTCTGTAGGAGCACTACCATCAGTTTTTCGTAATGAACTATCAACCACAGTTAATTTTGCTGCAATACTATGCCCTGGATTTGAATTTAAAATTGGAAGATTATCACTAACATTTCTTCTGTCGCCATATATTTCATATGTACCAGCAGTTTTATAATCATTCATATTAGATGATTCACCCCAAAGTATTGTCTTTGAACCATTGGCATTTTCCCAATCACCCCAAGAAATAGTTTCATCACCACTTCCAAGTCTCTTTTTAATGGTACTTTCTCCTGTCATAGCATTAACTGCATATTTAAGTTGGGTAATATGTCTTTGCATACCTAATTTACCTGTAGCGGCATAATCATTAATAACAATAAGAACAAAAGTTTCAACAAATGTAGGCATTGATGTTAAATAATATAAATTACCAGAACCCGCATATGATAAGTTATTAATGTAAATACCATTATACATACCATTATCAATCATACCATTAAGACCTTGCCCTATTTTTTCAGCAGTTCCATTAAATATTTCTTGCCCAACTGTTTCGGTATCACTATTGATTAGAGTTTCAACCATACCCATTTGTTTTTGCCAAGCAGACCAACCATTTATACCATTGTTGTTTTCATTATAAGTACGAACATAAGTAGCACCTTCTCCACCAATTCTATTACTTAATTGTAAAAATTGGGTAACACAAATTTCATTATTTGCGGGTTGGAGTGTAGAAGCAACAACAGTTAATTTACATGAAAAACTATGTCCACCACCATCGTTCATAATAGGCAAATTATCTGTTTTTACAGTCCTTTCGCCATAAATATCATAAACGCCTGGAGTTTTAAAATCATTCATATTGGAATTAGCATCCCAATTTACTTTAGTTGCTCCACCTATTTTGTATTCTACGCCATTAGCGGTAATTGCTGTTAAAATTTTTTCACTCATATTATTCTATAACTAAATTAAATTGATTATTTTTTTCTTCACATACAATATTATCTGCATTTAAAATTAAATTTCCATTAATTACATCCACAGTATTTAAAATTACAATATTATCATCGTAATTTATTACATTTATTTGATTTTTGTCTACATATAAAAGTTCATCCGTTGCCTCAAAATAAACGACATGGGGTATACCCATTAAATCTTTTTTTACTGCGTCATAGTCATTTTGACTTGTAAATACTTTTAAATATCTTTTCTTTTCCATTGAAAAATCATTTATTGATAAATAGTTAATTTATAAAAAAAATGTTAAATTTTTCTTTGTTTTTTATTTTTTTTACCGTATATTTGCACGGAAAATGATGTTATTTAATATAACTTTAATTAAAAAGGAAAGATATGAAGAAATTTACAACAGAAGAAATTAGTGCGTTCTTAAATGGTAGAGACCCAATGGAACGTATTGTGAACATTGAATGTAGTTATACAGATGAAAAAGTAAGTATTATATATGTCAATAAAGAAGGTAAGAAAATGATTAAAACAGATGATTTTAAACCTTTTGTATGGGCAAAAAACAGTATTGCTGTACGTATGTTTGATGGTGATAGAGAAGAACTTAAAAAACGTATGGCAGAATATGGTATCAGCGTTAAAGCATTAAAAACAAATAATGGAGATGAAGCATCATCAGAACGTTTAGAAAATGGTTATAAGTATATGTTCTATGCGAAAAGACCAATGACTTTCCAACAATTTTTAATGTTTTTTCAAATGGCAAAAACTCCTATATATGATACCAAAAAGAAAAAAGACATTAATGAAAAAACTATATCAAGTCGTGAATTTCTTTCAATTTCACCTGTTGAACAATATATGATTTCAACTGGTAAACGTTTTTTTAAAGGTTATAATAACTATGATGAAGTTAAGCGTTTACAATTCGACTTGGAAACGCAAGGTTTAAATCCTGAAATTCATTCTATTGAACAGATTGGTATTAGGACAAATAGAGGATTTGAACAAATTATTACAGTTGTGGGTGAAGGTGAAGAGAGGAGACAAAATGAACTTCAAGCAATTATAGATTTTCTTGAAATTTTATCAAAAGAAAAACCAGATGTTATTATTGGACATAATTCTGAAAACTTCGACTGGAATTTTATTATTGTTCGTTGTCAAAAATTAGGAACATCGCTTGAAGATTTATCCAAACATTTTTTTAGATTCCCAATTTACAAAAAAAATAAAGAAGCAGTACTGAAATTGGGTGGTGAAGTGGAATATTATAAACCTACTATTATGTGGGGAACAAGTATTGTAGATTCATTACACGCAGTGCGAAGAGCACAAGCAATTGATTCAAGTATGAAATTAGCGTCATTGAAATATGTGACCAAATACTTGAAGTTAACTAAACCTAATCGTGTATATGTTCCTGGTAATCAAATTAGCACAATATGGAATGATAACAATAACAAATATGCTTTTAATGATGAAAATGGCGAATGGTATAAAATAAGTGAAAAATATCCATTAAAAGAAAATTTTACGATTAAAAGTGGACGATATATTGTTGAACGATATTTGTTGGATGATATTTGGGAAACTGATAAAATTGAGTTAAAACTTAATGAGTCCAATTTCTTGATTAATAAAATTCTTCCAACAACTTTTCAACGTGCTTGTACAATGGGTACTGCTGGTATTTGGAAACTTATTACACTTGCGTGGTGTTATGAAAATACTCTTGCAGTTCCTGCTTTTGGTAGTCCAAAACGCTTTACTGGTGGTTTATCACGTCTTTTAAAAGTAGGATATGCTGATAGAGTTGTAAAACTTGACTACAATTCACTTTATCCTTCTATTGACTTAACATGGAATGTTGCAAGTAAACTTGATATTTCTAACGCACTTCTTATGATGCTTGAATATGTGTTATCAGAACGTGAAAAATATAAAGAATTAAAAGGTGATGCTGGAAGTAAAGCAAAAAAAATTAAGAAACGATTGGAAAACATTGAAGGTTTATCTAAAGATGAAATTGCTAAATTAAAAGAAGAACAAGCATATTGGGAAGCAGAAGCTTCAGCAAACGATAAAAAACAGTTACCTTTGAAAATTTTAGCAAACTCATTCTTTGGTTCATTTGGTGCTCCAGATGTATTTCCTTTTGGTGATGTTATTTGTGCTGAAATGACAACTTGTATTGGAAGACAATGTTTGCGACTTATGATTAGTCATTTCACAAATATTGGTTATACCCCAATTGTGGGTGATACTGATGGTTTCAATTTCCAAATGCCATTGGAATTTAGATATACTAAAGAGAATCCATATATTGGTAAAGGATTGGGAAGAAATGTTGAAAAGGGAAAATCATATGAAGGCGTTTTTGCTGACGTTGCTGAATTTGAAGACATATATCTCAATCAACCATTTAATGGTGGTATCAATAAAATGGGATTGGGTGTTGATGAATTTTGTGATGCGACAATTAATTTTTCAAGAAAAAATTATGCCGACTTATTGGATAATGGTAAAACTAAAAAAGTAGGTAATACCATTAAATCTCGTAGAATGTCTGGATATATTGAAAACTTCTTGGACGAAGGTATTGACTTATTATTACACGGTAATGGACAGAAATTCTTAGAAAATTATTATGCTTATATTGATAAAATTTTCAATTATCAAATTCCATTACGCGATATTGCTTCAAAAGGTAAAATTAAAAAAACAATTGAACAATACAAAAAAGATTGTAATTCAGTAACAAAATCGGGTTCAAAAAAATCTCGTCAAGCATGGTATGAATTGGTAATGCTTGAAAATATGAAAGTTGATTTAAATGATACAATATACTATGTGAATACTGGTTCAAAAAAATCAGAAACTGATGTGAAACGAATTACTCACCAATATATTAAATTAAATGGTGAAGAAGTTGAATTAGATAATAAAACAAAAAAAGAATTATTAAAATCTATTTTAGGTTCTGATGTTGAAATGAAATTATTATCATCAAAATACATAAAAGAACTCATACAACCTCATATAACGCGCGAGGAAGACGAAATTATATTAAACTGTAAGATTGTCCCACAAGAGATAATTGACGCACCTGAAGGGGTTTTATGCACAGATGAAATAGAGTATAATGTTGTTAAGTATATTGACCAATTTAATAAACGTATTAAACCTTTGTTAGTATGTTTTTCACCAGAAATTAGAAATTCAATTTTGATACAAAATCCCGATGAAAGGCAATATTTTACAAGTGAACAATGTAAATTAGTATCTGGTTTTCCAAATAAAGAATCTGAACAAGATACTTATGAACAACTTATGACATTGGAAAGAAAAGAACTTGACTTTTGGTTATCACTTGGTCAAAAACCACCTTTTGCAGATGAGTGTCATATGGATTGGGAAAAAATTGTTGCTGATTATAATGCTTTAATTGAACAAGAACAAAATATTATTTTCCAAGAAGAAAATGCATTGTATCTTCAAGAATTAGATAAACTAACTGAAGAAGATATTGAAAAATTTGAAGATGATGGAACAATCCCTAGTTCTTTATTAAAAATTGTTCAATTAGATAGTGATATGTATTTCAAATTTGTAAAATTACCACATATGTCACCAACAACTGGAGGATATATATTTGATGATTTGGTAATAAAAGATAAATCTGAATTAGAATTTGAAACCAATATTATGTATAGTGAATAAAAAAAAAATAAGTCATAGAATTCTATGACTTATTTTTTTTTATTATTCATATGTTCCGCAATCAAAAACGGTATTTCCATTAATATCTGTTGCTATCATCATTTTTAATTCCACAGTTTCCACAGTATTAACTATTTTTGTTGTTATTAAATAAAGTCCTGGACCTTGATATTTTAAATTTTTAATTTCTTGTGGGGTTTGTGCATCATAAGCAACTGTAGAAAAAATAAAAGTACCTTTGTTTAAAGGATAAGAGACATCTTTAATTTCCTTATTAGTTGAAGTGAAAAGAACACTTGAACGCCCTATTTCTTGTAATTTTCTCTCAGCGGTAATATAATATGTTTTAATATCATCATTTTCATATACTGTTACAATTTGACCAATATAAGAAGCTGTTACTAAATTTCTTGAATCAGGATTTTGTTCATTTCCTGCTGCATACTTTAAAGCATCCTCATAAGAACCAAAGATACTACTACGGTCTAATGGAATATTGGATGTACGAGTAAAGAAGGTACTCCAAGGCATTGCTTTTACGCCACTTTTTTCAATATAACTTGTCTTTGCCATAATTTTCGTTCTTATTTAAATGTTATTGTTTGGTTTATTGAAATAGGACTTTGTGGGTCATAAGTATAAACCTTATAATTTTCTGCTTGATAATTATTAGCGCCTTCTACTGCTATAGTTTTTACATTAGTTGTAGAATAACCAGTTTCACTTCCAAATAAATCTGTACCCATTTGTTCAGCATCAGTAATAGATTTAATTTCAGCATTCCAAGATGAAGGAATTGCTATAACTACTCTACCTACATTATCACCTTTAATTGTAAATGTTTTTTTGCTTGTTAATGCAGTTAAATTTCTAATATTTGCACTTGTATAATTAAAAGTTTCTTGTCCTACTACATTAGGGTCGTCAACTATAATACCATAATAACCATATCTTACCCCAGTAACTGTTGCTGTTGCTGAATTAGAAGGTGTGTCAGTTATACTACTTTTAAGTTCTACTTTAGTAGTCTTAACATCTCCACTTGTTTTACCAATATTAGAACATGGATAAACTGTATTAATTGGGTCTATTGAATAAGTGTAAGGTTGTCCTGTAATAGACACTGTTATTTTATTTTCACCTTGTTTCACTTGTCCTAAACTATGTCCACTTATTGAAGGGACTGTATCTCCACTTTGTGAAATATTATTAAATTTAGTTCCCGTAAAATTAGTTAAGGCACAAGACATTATCATGTTAGCTGTTGATACACGAGTTGCTGTTGGGGTTTTAGTGATACTAGTACTTGTATGTTCTCTCTTATTATTGTTTGCGCTTGAATAACCATAAGTTAAACCACTAACTCTTGAATCTGTTTTGTGTGCAACAGAAACACCTTGGAAAGATGCTGATACAGTTATTCGAGTTCCAACTTCTACATTTCCTTTAGATGATAATGTAATTGTTGGTGCCGCAACGCTAGATGTTACGTTACCTTGTACTGAATTTCCACTTGTTATTGTTGGATATTCTTCTTTACAGAAAAGTTTAAATAATAAGTCTTGTAAATTAGTATCCTTTTCAATATATGGATTTTGGTTAGAATCTTTAGGGAAAAAATCTTTAGCAAGTTCTGCCAAAGGACCGCCTTTAACTAAAATTCTTTCTGTTGTTGATGTTACATCTGTATCCATTTCAACAACTTTCATACCATTTCCATCAACTTGCAAGAAATTTTTAACATTATTTTGTTCATTAAGTTTTACTGCAAGTTGTTTGTTTGTAATTTGTAAACCATTACTTAAATTTAATGTTATATTATTATCATTATCAATAGTTAAACCATCTCCCACATTCACATTAAGGATATGTTTATCATCATAAGATAAACCTTTGCCTAACTCATTAAACGTATCAACATATGCAATTGATGATTTTTCTACTTCATTACCTTTTTCATTTATTTCAATTCTTTTTGTCTCAAAACCAACCAATGTTTCGATTGTTTCATCATTAAAATATCTGCATAAAACAATTTCACCATCGTCTAATTTTTCAACAAGACTTCGTAAATGGTTAACGGCTTCTTCTTTTGTTGTAAAAATTTCTTTATTTCTTTTTATTTGCAAACTTTGTGCTGCCATAATTTTTAAATGTTTTTTTTATTCAATTATTTTATGCATTTATTTCACTTCATCAGTATAACCAAAGTCAGTCAATTTCTTAACATATTCTGTTAACATTGCTAATTCATTTTCTAAAGTACTAATACGTTCTTTAGCTGCATTAATTTCATTTTGCAATTCATTATTTACTTTATCATTATTATTAAAATAATATACTACATCAATAAATGCATCTTGAACGTTAGTTGGTTCTGGATTTGAAATTTTACCTTCTTCATCCACATTATACCAATCTATTTTAATATCTTTTCCTTGATTACTTGCAAACAAGTTTGATGTTGAACCTTCTGTTTGAACTTTAATTAAGTTCTTATCACTTGATGATACTTGTAAAAATGATGTAATAGTTTCAACACCAGTATTTTCGTTAATCAATTTATTTAAAATAATTGGTGAATTAGGAGTATTTTCAACATTAATAGGATTAAACAATTCACCAATATTAATTGTTTGGGTAATAATTTGGTTATCGCTTAATTTAACTTTCATCACAATCGCTTTTTGAACTGAATCATAACTAATACTTTCAAGGAAAGATTGGTTAACTAAAGCGATTTCTTTTTTGCCACTTGATGTGTGAAGAGTTAATTTATTTAATGCGTTATCATATGTAATGTCAACACTTGCATATACCCCACTATCAGTAATTTGTAAAATATTTGTTGAGTCAAAACTTAAATTAACATCTGATTGAATAGTTGTACCTGTTTTGGTTTTTTGCACTGCGTGTGTAACTGTTTTAGAAGTTACTGGAACCACATGTAAACTTTCCAATTCTGCACTAACATTTTTATTAATAGTGTCTTGAGCAGTTGATAATAAATTTAATTCTTTTACATTGACACCATTATCTAATGTTAATGTGTCACTTGCTTTATCATAATCAATTTCAACACTCGCATATAAACCATCTGCACGTTTTTTAATGATATTGTTATTATTATCTGAAATATAAACAACATCATTAAAATCTATTGTAAATGATTTGTTTTTCTTTGTATATAATGTTAAAATCAATTTTTCTTTATCATATGCACCGCTTACTACTGGGTCTGGCAAAGCATAATTATTAATTTGACCATTTATATTAACAACTATTTGGTCATCTACAACTTTTGTATCAACAAATGCAAATAAACCATTATTTTCTTTTAAAATAATGTTATTATACTCAACACTTTCAACTACTTTAGTTGGTTGTAATAAAACGTTTGATTCTACTGTTGTGCTTGTTTCAGTTTTATTAACATCAAATGCAATGGTATTGGTGTCAACAAATTGGAAATTATTATCAATATCTAACTGCGCACAATCAATAAAAAACACTTTGTTTTCAACAGAACTTGTCTTACCGTCACCAACAGAACCGATAGCTAATAAAATATTTGGATTTTTTGGGTCTCCATATTTTAAAATCATTGGTTCTGCATATAACGCTGGTCTATCACGAGTAATCAAATTTCCATTAACATATTCCCTTGCTTTTGCGCTATTTTCAAAACAAGTATCGCAATGTACGAATTGTAATCTATTTGGATTGTAACTCATTTTATTATGTTTTTTATTCTATTATTAAAATGTTCCATAATCACCAGTTAATTGAATGGTGATAGTTTTAGAAGCATCATCAGTTGCTAATGTAAGAACACCATTTGCGCAATCATAACTACTTCCTTCTTGACTAATAAGTCTATCTTTATTTAATTGTATATTTTCACTAAGTTCTAATTTAGTATTTTTCAAATCAACTTCATTAGTAACTTTTCTTAAAGTCTTTTCTTCAGTAATTTGATATATATCAACTACTCCATTTTCATAAACTGCAATGAACTGCCCAATATAAGATGTTTTTCCTAATGCATTTTTATCACTACCATCACCTTTAGCATATTTTTTTGCATCTTCTAATGAACCAAAAATGCTTGTACGGTCTAAAGGGGTATCATTACTTCTTACAATAACAGTTCCCCAGTCTGTATAACTTTTAAATTTTTCTATATAACTTGCCATAACTTATACTTTTTTTTAACCAATTGTTATTGTGTAATTGAAACCATTATGTAATTTATTCTTAGGGGTATATACATATACTTTATATGAGCAAGTGCCATAATTGTTTGCACCTTGTACTGTAACAGTTTTTATTTCATCAAACTCATTTGTGATAATAGTGTTTGAACCATTATCTTTTACAGTTTTCAAACTACCCCATTCACTTGTATTAGGAAAAGCAATAACTACTTTTTCGCAAGCAGTTGTAACTGAAACTGTTTCAGTACCTTTTGCTCTTAATGTTCGTTTTCCTAAAGCACGCACACGTTGTGAAGTAAAATCAAAATCTGCACTTGCCCCACCAATGTATGAATACCATGCACCTTTTACTGTATAAGATGCAACTGAAGTACATTTGGTTGTTGCAGATGCAATATAACGTGGATGTTCATTAACAACAATATCTGCTTTGGTTTTTTGTATATTTGAACAAGGAAAAAGTTGGGGAATAGTATTAAAGGTTGCAGAAACAACTGGTGCTTCATAATTAACTGTTATTATATTATCACCTTTTTTAACTGTGGCTGCTATTGGTTCAATAAAACAATCAGATTGTGTTGTTGCTGTTTTTATTAAATTATTTACATTATCAAATCCACTATATCCAACAGAAAGTTTATGTGTGCCTTCATTTACAAATTTATCCATTGGTGTTTTAATAATTTCAGTTTCGCTATATTCTTTAGTGTTATTATTTGATAAAGAATATCCATATTCAATATTTTCCAATTTTCTATTTGTTGTCGTGTAAGAAATTATTGGCGCTGATATGCGATTAAAATGACATACAGTACCTACTTCTACAAATACATTCTTATCAATATCTGCACTAATTGATGGGTTTGCTGTTACAGGTGAAACAGTACCTTCTGTAAACTTAATATTAGATGGATATAATTCTTTTTCCAACAATATTTTTAAAAGACTTTGTAAATCAGTCGTATCATCAATTGTTATATCCAAATCATTATTTGGGTTAATAATTTGTGCTAAAGGTGTACCAATAATTGTTATTTTTTCTTTGGTAATAACTTTATCACTCATAATATTTTCTTCAGCAATGATACCTTGAGTTTGTTTTTTAGTAACCAATTCTTCCAAACCGCGTTCTTTGATTTCAACGGTTTTATTTTCAGAATCCATTACATCCTTACCATTAATTTTATAAACTGATACAGTATCATTTTCATAAACAGCAATGATTTGCCCCACATAAGATGTTTTTCCTAAACCTCTTGAATCAGAGCCATCTCCTTGTGCATATTTTAAAGCATCTTCATAAGAACCAAAGATACTACTACGGTCTAATGGAAAGTTTCCAGTTCTGACAAATACATTTTGCCAGTCCATTTGAGATTTATATATTTCGTTATAATTTGCCATATATTATTTATCTTTTATTCTTATTAGTTTTTAAAAATTATTTCATATTCAATTTCACCTAATACTATATTTGATTTTAATACATAAACATAATATGGTTGTGTTGTGTAATTATTAGCGCCATGAACATCTACTACTTCTTTTGTGAAGTTGTTTTGAATAAATGCATTCATAGCATTTACATCTTTAATATATTTTATTTCACCCCATTCTTGAGGATAAGCAATCACAACGCAAGTTTTACCCGAATCAGCTTTAACTTTTGTAGTATCAAGTTTATTAAAAGCAATTTTTGTCAATTTTCTTCTAATGTTCTCACTTGTTGCAACAAAATCATTATTTTCAAATGTGCCGATAAATGAATAACGCATTCCTTTTATAGTAATACTATAAGAATTGGTTGGTAAATTAGTAGTTTTTGTATGAGTATAACCACTTACAAATTTTTCATCTTTAGTGTTTTCTAAATTTGAACACGCATAATACCCTAAAATTTCAGCATCAAAAGTTGTACTAAATGTAGCACCACTTACATAAGAAGATATTGTATTTACACCATCAGCAATAGTAATATTAGAAATTCTATCCACACTAACTTTAGTGTTATCCATATTACTATCGGCAACTTGATTAAACACTTTATTATCAAAACCTTCAAATGTTCTAATCAAAGAATAATTTGTCATTTGAATAGGGTCTGTATTATTAAGTTGGATAGGATTGCCATCAGCATCTTTTTGGTTATCATTTAATACTGAATAACCAAAATCAAAGCCACTCCAAATTGAATCTGAAACTATATATTTTGCTTTAGGACTGATAAATTTATTAATATCAATAGTTGTACCAACTTCAACTTCAATATTATTTGATATTGTTGTTGTCGTTCCGTGAGCATAAACATTGAATAAAGGTTCTCCAATTTCTGCTGTTATTGAACCTTCATTAAAACTTGGATTTTCGGGGTATTTTTCCTTACAGAATAAATTCATTAATAACTCTTGAATATTAGAACCCGCTTTAATTACTTGGGTTGTGTCATCAAACAACTCAGCCAAAGGACCGCCAGCTACTGGAATATCTTGAGAAATATATGTAGAATGGGTCATATTTTCATCAATAATAATTGGTTCACCAATTACTTCTTGATTCTTATCAAGCAATTTATAAACTCTCTTAACCCCATTTTCATAATCACCTTCATATTCTTCTAAATCAAGAGTAGAAAAGATACCATCATTATCATAAGTTAATATCTTATCATCCACATTTACTAATGTTTTTGTTGTTGCAGATACTACACCATTTTGTTCAGTAATTGAAGCAATATAATCACCTTCTTTTCCAACTGTTTCACAATCTAAATTTGTGACAATATCTAACAATTCTTCCCTCAATTCATGTTTAACATTAATAAGTTCATCACCAATTAAACGATATTCACGATTGTTGTCACCATCAGGACCAACTTTAATAACTAAAGATTCCCCTTCTTGTAAACGTTTTTTTAACCAACGTAAACCAGTCCATTCATTAATATAATATCCTATATCTTCAATAACAATTTCACTTTCTTCATGAAATCTTGGTTGATAACGCTCATTATCAAAAGCAACGTTTGAAGCAATCCAAATAGCATAACCATTTTCTGCATTTTCACATGGCATCAAAACTGTTTGATAATTTTGCCCATTAATTGTTTCAACACCTCTAAAGTTTGTACCATTATAATCTTTTACTAAACGTACACTACATAAAGCATAAGGAGATTCTGCAATTTGCACAATATTTGCCTTATCATAATAAAAACGTTTGGTATAAACATCAGTTCTTTCAGTTTCAGTCATTGTCCAAAATTCTGTTTGTTCACCCATATAATGTAAAGACCCATGGGCATCGCCATATCCCGCTGGTAATACACTGAAACCATACGCATCTACACCTTTCGCTGTATCGGGATTAACTAATAAATCATCGCCTTCACAAATAACACAACCATCATCGCAAACAAGTGAAGTTGTTTCTCCACTTTCACTTGTTTTCCAATATTCATTGTATTTTAAAAGTTTACCAGCATATTTACCCACATTAATGTTACAAATTGAACTACTATGATTTTTATCATAATCACACAATTCAACTGCATTTAACAAATTATCCCAATCTTCTTTTGTTGGAACACGCCATCCATCCTTTAAATCCTCATTTATTTTTTTTACCGCATCAAAATTATAAAGATAACCACAAAGATTTAATTTTTCACGACTTAAAAATCTATCACCTTTTTTTAAGTAATCTTCATTGGGTAAATATTCTCCTTCAATTTTGTCAATAACACGTTCAACTGCTCTATAAGTACCTGGTCTTTCCAAAGGACTCATACCAATTGGGTCTTTACCAATTCCTACGCCAACCAATGTATCATCTGTAATTGTTTGGCTAATAATTTCTTCTACGATATTAGTCACAGAGTTATCAACGATAGAAGAAATAAATTCATCAATCTTTACTTCTTTACCATCAAAATTGAAAATTAATGCTGAATTTTCTTTATCCCATTCAACATTAAAATCTTTTGTAAAATGAGAAAGGTCAATTTTTGCAATAAATTTATCTCCATTGATTTGAGATAATGTCAATAATCCACTCTCCTCATCATATACAATGTCTTGAATGTCAGTATTTTTCAAAGTAACGAAATTATGGTCAATTTCGTTAATTGTTAACTTACAATCCTTTGTCACGTCCTCTTGATAAGGAGATGTTAATTTATAAAAATATAATCCCTTCATGTTATTATTTAATTTTATTTAATAATAAATATTATTTCACTTCAATATTTTACCAAGTTCATGTTGAAAATTATTAAATATTTCAATATAATTAACTTCACCTAAATAAATCTTAAACATTTTAATATAACCTATAAAAGAACCCGCAAAGTTTTGTTCTATAGGGTAAATACGATATGGATTTATCATATAATTTGGTAAAATTGTATCAACAAGTCCTTGAGAACCACCACCTAATGATATATTATATGGAACAGTTTCTTGTTTTTCATAAAGTTCATCTAACGCCCTTAAATTCAATTTAGGCAAGTTTTTACTAATGAATATTAAGTTACCATTCACATAAAATCTTAATAACATAGTATCGTGTATAAAATTAATCTTCACGATAATATGATTCCACTCATCATTCTTAATCATATTTTCTTTAGAATAACCTTCTACCATTTCGATACCATTAATAACATCACTATTTTTTATCAAATAGCGATAACCTATCTCACCCTTATTTGTTATTCTAAATCCTAAAGCATTTTCATGAATATCAGCATATACATTATAATCTGCATTTTCCGCATCAAAATATTTTTCTATTGTGGATGGCGTATGACCACTTGCTGTACGATTCATAAGTAAGAATAAATTATCTTTTTTCTTAACTTTTGTTCTAATTCCCATATAGCGAATAAATGAATCTTTTTCTTTTGTTTTAATATTAAATCCATCACAAGTACGATTATATAATAAAAATGGGTTGGTATAATCAACATAATCTTCATATTCCCCTAATGTAAACACATCATCACTAGTTTTATAGATAAAATCACTTATATCCATTTCATCTTCAATATAATCAAAATCACAATTTTCTTCACTATCTTCTACCAAATAATCATCCCCAAAAAAGTCATACAATTCAACTTTCCCTTTAACATCACTTGAAGGAAATAATTCTTCATTTGATGGCATTTCCATATCAACAAAAGAACTAACCTTATATGTTTTAACATCAATTTCAGAATCTTCTATATATTCTTCATAATTAATTTCATTTTTATATTTGTCATATAAATAATCCCATTTATTTTCTGCTCTTGTTCCAATATAGAAAAAGAAACCCTTATTATTGGGGCGCACATCATTCATTCTTGGGAAACGTTTTCTTTCTAATTCAGTTGGTTTTAAAATAAATTCAAAACTTATACTATCACCGTGCTCAAATGAAGATGGCAAGACTTCATATTTACCACATTCAGTTTTAAAAAAACCTTGCAAAAACCCTCCATTTAATTTTATTGAATCTTCTTCAATTTCATATTCATATGAATATTGAATTGTAGAACCTGTAACAAAGTGTAATTTTAAACTTTCTTCATTTGCCTTTATATCATATTTAGATTCAGTATATAAATGAGGGAATTCTTCATTTCGTATTTTATCTCTTTCAAAATACAATAAACCATTATCAAAACCAGTATAACCAATATTCTCCAACACATAATCTGTAGAATATGCATTTTCCCATTTATAATCACTAGAACTATTGACAAATATACCATCAAATAAAGTTTTATTAGCCAAATCAAAATATGCGATTAATTTCTCATCATAGATACTTTGAAATGTTTTTTGAGTATTTTGATTCATATCTTTATTTAAAATGAAATCCCAATAGTCACCACGATACGGTTTTAATTTATAAAAATTAAAATTATTGTTAATTATGTTTGCCATATTTATTGAATTTACTTTATTAATAAATATTTATTATAAATAAAAGATAATACAATGAAAATTATAAAATTAAACGAAAGTCAATTTCAAAGAATATTTGAAGGACAAGGTGGAAATGTACCAGCTTTTAATGGTGGAGATTTAAAAGAATATCCTGGAAGTGAAGTTTCCACAACAACTAATATTACAAATAGTAATGGTGAACTTGAATACGGCGAACAACCTACAACAGATGATTTTGCTGACCAATTAACACCACAAAATTATTATTTAAATGGTTGGAGAAATTCACGTCATAGCTAATACTATTAAAAACAATTTTTTATTATGCCTATTTTTATTCAAGAAAATCAAGAATTAAATAAACGCAGTTATAAAATCCCTAAAAATCTTCAACAACATTTACAAGATACGTTAACCAAATACGGAAACTACAAAGAATCTGACGGTTATAAACGTTTAAATAGTTTAGTTAATCCAGACTATAATAAACGTAATGATAAAAAAAATGGGGATGAAAGGGAAATAAGTTATTCTGATTTAAAACGTATTGACCACGATTTTAGACATATGGATAAAAACCCCAAAAATGTTCAATATATTTTAAACGGTGGGGATGAAATGGCACATTTTGTGAAAGATACTCTAAACGCTGAAAGACGAGCAGTTGCTCCAATACTTAAACAAGAGAAAATTAAAACACGAAATAAAAATGCTGTTAAACCAACCATAAAACCAATGAAACCAATAAAGTTGGATAATGGAGTTGCACGAATCCATGAAAGCGTAAACGGAGAACATAAATATTGGGATATGTTGTTTGATTATAATGCCGAAACAATATTTACAATGTTTGATGAAAAAGAAACCCCTTGGCTTCCATTAATCAATCCGCAAATGTATCAAAAAGCATTACAAGAATTCACTAAATATGGTAAACTTATTCATTTCCCCACCCAACATATTTACCAATGGATGGGTATCATAATGAAAAATACAGCTATATTACACACAACAACAGAAATATGTGGTCATTCTAGATGGTTTCCTACTGAAGAATTTGTAGACCATTATTTTATGGGGGATTATGATGCTTGGGAAAAATATAAAGAAAAAATGGGAGAAGATAGTGACTACTATGTTGCTTGGGAATTTTTAGATGAAAAAGGGTTTGATGATTGGAATAAACTTCCAGATGGTTCAGATGCTTTAAGTGATTTTGGTATAGAACCTTTAGAAGAACTTATTGCTCAATATGATGAAAACATGAGTCCCGAAGAAACATTGGTTTTAATAAACAAATGTTTAGATATTGCACATTGTCGTGGGGATTTAGCATCTATGTTTATTCAAGGTGGGTCCGCAATTCTTTCACAAATTAGTGAAGAAGTAAAAAAGAAAAAAAACATATTTATAACTGAAAATCAATTAAAAAAATTGAAAAAATATTTATAATTAAAAATAATTTATTAAAATTTAAATAGATATGCAAAGTAAATTAGAAAAAACAGGGATTGAAGAAAGAAAAAATGAAACCCTTAAAAGTTCTTATAATGTAGGAGACCAATATTCTACCACAAATACTACTAACGGTAAAGGTACAAATCATGGTGGTCACACACACTGGTTACCAGACACAAGTAAAGCATCAACTACTATAGATTACTCAAACTTTGATACTGAAAATGGTGGCAATGTTTATGATATTGAAGGTAGAAATAATATCGGTGGTAGAAAAAATGCTATTGCGTCCTCACTTTATAACCAAGAACATCAATATGGTTTACATTTAATTGATAGTGAAGAAAACCAACGTCAAGGACAATTTAAAATGTAATATTTAATATGCTTAATTTATATAAAATATTAAAAAACGTATTAACAGAATCAGTAACACCTAATGAAGTAAACGCTGCTATTGACGATAAAATACAAGTCATTATAAATTATAGTGACGAAGAAAATCGTGCGCCTAATAAACGTTTAATTGAACCATATGCATACGGTATGACAAAGGGTGGTAATGCAGTTTTAAGAGCATATCAATATGAAGGTGATACCTTTAGAGGAAAACCAAAATGGAAAATGTTTAGACTTGATAGGATACAAAGTTGGCAACCTACTGAACAACACTTTAACGCTTCACCAAAAGAAAGAGGGTGGCAAGCTGAAGATTATAACGACCAAGGTGATAACAGCATGACAACAGTTTTTAATCAAGTTAAATTTGATTATGACCAAACAAGTAATAATCCATACCAAAAAGGTTCACAATTATATAACATAAGGAAAAAAACTGACAATATTAAACAATCTAAACTAGTCAAAATTGACCAAATGCAAGATAATAAACCTGGTCCAATTACCCCCGCTTCTAATGGTCAACAACCACAACAAAATCAATCACAAGATGACTTCCAACAAATGTTGAAACGCAACTTGGAGATTACACGTAAAGAAAAAGAAAAAAGAGGTTTTTCACTTTCTAACAAACAAAACCAAAGGGGTCCAGTAACTGAACCAAATGATGAAAATAATGAATTAAATAACATAGAAAATGGCAGCAAGTGAAGAAAGTATTAAACGTTTTATGATGGCACAAGATAGGGCGAAAAAACTCATACAAATGGATGTTAATGGTAGTTTGAAACAATATGAACAAAAAGCAAGACAAAATGCTGAAATGTGTTTAAATGAAGAATCAACTCCTCAATATCAAACACCAACACCTCAACAACAAATGAATTACGCGCAAGCACCATTAAACGTAAAAACAAATAGTAAACTTCCTAAAGAAATTTTAGAATCATTTAAAACAAAACAAATTGACCCATCGCCATTAGGATATGGGGTTAGTTCTTCAATTTTAGATGAAGTTAATTATAGAACACAAGGTAAATTGTACAAAGAAGAAACGAAATCTCAAACACAACAACCACAAAAACAAATTGTAGAAACAACACAACCAACAAATAATTCTAATGTTGATTATTCAATGATAAAAATGATTGTTGAAGAATGTATGAGAAAATATGTAGGAACTCTCAAAAAAACAATTTTAAATGAATCTAAATCAAATTCTTCTGATGAATTACAAGCAATGAAAATAGGTGATAGGTTTAGTTTTATAACAAAAAATGGGGACTTATATGAAGCAGAATTAAAATTTATTAAAAACTTAAATAATAAAAAAGGTTGAGATTAAATCTCAACCTTTTTTATTATTATACATTGAAATATCTTTCAAAGTTATTATTCCACTTACCATTATCTTCTAATTGTTTTTTCAACGCCACACAAGTTCCATAACATTTTGTAGCTGTTGGGTTAGTACTAAATACTTTATTATCCCAAAATTTAATCAATTCATTTTCATTAACTTCAGTTAAACGATAACAACCTCTAAATATTTCTTCAGCATTATTAATCTTCGTATTATTTTTAAATAATTCATTATTGAAACATTGCAAATCAGTTCTCATTGGAGTCGAATCGTCATTTTCAATTCCACCATAGAACATTCTCTTAACATTCTCTAAATTTCGTAAACTTTCAAACGGATTATTTGCAAGTTGGTCTCTATTAACACCCAAATCTTTAAATTTTGTATTAGTATGTAAAGGATTATAAATGGTATCACCACCAAACCAAGCTGTTAAAGAGAAACATTCATTCATATCTTTCAACTTAGTCAATCCAGCAAATAAATGTTCATCAGCATCATCATTTGGTCTTAAATAAGTTGAAGCATAAAATACTAACTCGCTAAACGTTCCAACCATACTAATAATATTCTTATTAGTTTTAAATAAATCTTTAGGGAATATTCTTCCTTCAGTAAACACTTTCAATTCACTATCAGCAGCACCCCAAGCATCTGGTAAAAGTCCTCTACATCCTTTAAAGACATTATCTAATGTTGTTAAATTAGTTAATTTTTCAAACATACATGGTGGTAAAGTACCTCTAATACCATATTTTAAATATCTAAAACGTGTTGAATCTTGCTTCCATAAATTTATTGCTTGACCTCCTGCATTTAGGAATAATCCTTTAATGTTCAAAATGCTTTCATTTTTACAAGAAAGTAATAAATCGGGAGCAAAAGCAAAATATCTATTACTAACATATCCATTCAAAAAATCATCAGTTTCACTTACGTAAATTGATTCCGATATAGGTGATGCTATTGAATGATAAGTATTAATTTCTTCAATACTTGCTGGGTCGATTTCATCGCTAACTAAGAAACTAGAACAATCTGTAACGCCATCATGATAAAACTTATTTACTTTTTTAGGGTATTTATTCCATTCTTCATTAAATATATAACGTCTTGGGTCATATTTAGGGTTTAAAACCCATGTTGCGATTTCGCTATCTGAATCATATGTTTTGGTATATAAAATTGGATTATACTCACTATTAACTAAATATTTTATTGTATTATAATTATCATTATCCACAATAAGTGCGTTCAAATCTATCTTCTTTTCATCTAACACATATGATTCTAAATTATCACCATCATTATATTGAAAACATCCATTCATATTTTCAATGGTCTCTTTATTTGCTTCATAAGTCAATTTAAATTCAGTTAAACCAGTTGTAATTTGATTTTCCTCATTTTCACTAATTACTTCATCACATCCTAAACCATCTAAAATAATTCCATAACCGTTAGTTTTATATTTAAAATTTAATTTATATGGTTTATTAGGGTTAAGAACATTTTTAACTTCATATGTAAAATTAGAATCAGGTAAAGTTCCACCTCCTAACAATAAAGGTAAACCAGTCTTAGTATCAAATGCAGTTGTACTAAATTTTGGTGTTTTTTTCACTCTACCATTTTCATCATATTCTGGATTTTCAATACCACTTATTTCACTAATCCCTAACGCATTTGCTTGTTCTTCAGTAAAACCTACAATTGCATCTTTTGTGTTTGTGAATTGTTGATAAAATAAACCATAAGGTATCATCCCCTTTCTTCTTTTTGGTATGGTTGTCGAAAAATTATGATGAGCACTATAACCAAAACATTTTTCCACATTAATTAAAGAACAATTAGTAAAACCAAAACCATTCAAACTATAACCAATATTATCCATATCATAAAAGAAATATCCAATATTAGTAAGCAATGTACAATCTTTAAACATTGAAAGTGAATTACCTGTTTTAGTATACATAGGTATTGTTACATTATCTAACCCATCTTCATTTAATGTTTTTAAATAAGAAAACAAACCAGGTATTTCTTTAATTGCCACACACCCACTTAAAATTTCATAAGGGAATGGTTGATTAGAAGGTATATATTTGGTAATTTTACCACTAAATGGGAAAAGAGATGGCGTACAAGTATTAATTTTAGCGCTTGAGAAATACTCTAAAGTCCCTTTAATATTAGTGAATAAATCGTTAGTTAAATAAAAACGAGGATATACGCCACTAGTTTCTGGTTCATCAAAAATAAACGATGCAACCACTTCTTTTAATCCTTGTGGATAAATTGGTCTTACTGTTTTATTTGCACTATCATATCCTTCTTTATATCCACCATAACCAAATACATTTCTAATTTGAGACTTGTCACTATCACTACTACATTTGATTGCTTTAAATGAATTATTAATACTTTCCAAATCAGGTAAATTAAATAACAACATAGTACATTTATTAGTAGATTGTATCACATCCCCTTCTGATGTTTTTACCCAAATAGTTTCTGGTTCAAATGCCATCTTTAACAAGTTAACAAAACAATAAGAAATTTTCTTTAATTTAGGTAAATCTTTAAAAATATCTTTATCAGCAACATAAATAGAGGTAGGTGATGAAACTGTTGCATCATTCACATAAGTTATATCACTCCAAGTAATAGATGAAAGTGTATTTACCTTACCACCACTTAATTTAAAAATATCTTTAGTTCCATATCCACATATATTATTTAAATCAGTTAAACCATTTTCTAAAATTGGTGTTAAAGTACCGTGTGTTGACCCAGTTGGTTGATAATATCTTATGCTTGTATTTCCTTTACAATCTTCAAAAGGATTAGTAAAAGTTTTAGTAACTTTACAATTAAGATAAGTATCACGATGTAAATTATTCTTAGAAGTAAATTCTATATTAGAACAACTTTGGAAAACCAATGAAATTGTTTGATAACTAATGTCATCCCCATAATATCCTTTTGAATCATAAATCACTTTATTCCCTTCTCTACTACATTTACTTAAAATATAATAAGCGTCATACAAAGAACAACTTGTATTAGCAAAAGTAGAAGTTAAAGAAGAACTATAATTACATAATCTAAAATTAGTAACAAATTGTCCCGTTTTAAATTTACTAAAATCAGTTTTATCATATGTCACCACACCATTTACAGTCTTTTCATTGACAACTGTATTACTATGAATTTGGAAATATTTGTTACCATTAAAATCACCATTACCATGTAAAACAACGTGCCCAAAAACTCTTCTTAATACTGTACAACCATTAAACGCATTTGTTGTATTTAATACAAATGGTTTTTCAATATCATTTCTAAATTTAATAGTTTTAACACTATAACAATTCTTTAAATTAAGTGTTGATGATATTAAATCTTTATAAAAATGATTTGTCTTACCATTAGTACTTGACATAGATGTTATTTTTGTCATTGGAGATAAATCTAATACTGGATATGTTTCATCCCCATCTGTATATAGTTTATGTACCCCACCAACAGTTTCGTTATATTCCTCATATCTACTAGAATTTGCACCATATTGTATTTCTTCTAATCCTTCCCATCCATTTATATTAAAAGAAGTGATATTTTTAACTTGTAAAGGTAATGTCAAGCGTTTTGTGGTTTTTAAACCACTTGCTGAGAAAGTTTGTATATTATTACAAGTCAATATGTTAACCTCTAATGATTGATGAACATTACCATTTAAATTAATTGAAGTTAATTTTGGACAATCACTAATAACAATTTTTTGTAATTTTGAATTACCCGTTAAACTAATATTAGTAACATTCTCACAATTACTAATAGTAACAGAAGTTAATTCAGTCATACCATTAAAAGTTAAACCACTTAATTGAACACAAGTATCAATTTCAATACCAATTAATTTACTACATCCAGTAGTATCAATTGTTGTTAATAATGGTTGATTTTTAACATTTAAAAATGTAATATCAGATTTTCTAACATCCAACTCTTCTAAAATTGTTGATGGTAATACTAACTGAGATACACAAGAATTATAAATATTAATTTTTTTAAGTCTATCAAAATTGTACACAATTGTTTCACCATTACCACCAATTCCTTCAGTATTTAATAACATAGTAAAAGTTCCACTATAATTCTCATCTGATTCACCGTTTTGTTTGGCATTACTTAAATTAATTTCTCTTACATTTGAAGAAAAAACTCGTCTTTTTTCAGCATCTATAATTCCAGTATCAAATGTAAATACAGTATGGAATTGAATTGGTGTTCCTTTATAAAATGTTGTAATATTTGAAAAATCAATAGCAGTTAATTTAGGTAAATTTAATGTTTCAAATTTATTCAAACGATAATCTTTTAAACCATCAAATTTAGTAATAAGAGTATTATTATTAATAGTAAGCTGTTTTGTAGAAGATGTGTCTTCAACAACTATAGTAGTTTCTTCATACGGTTTCATATAATATCTAACCAAATTTTCACCACTTTGACCAACGCTTACATTTAAAAATGCGGGGTTAGTCACCATCATTGTGAAATAAGGTTTAGGTGATTTAGTTGGATTACCCGCAAAAGTAAATGAACCACTTTGACTAATTGGTTTCCCAAGCACACCATATGCATCAATTTCAAAAACACCATCTAAGAATAATAAACGATTATGTAACCAATTACGCACATATTCCTTACGATTACCATGTAATAATTTAATATTTCCTAATCCAATTACCTCAGTTTCACCTTGTTTATATTTATATTTAGACAAATATTTAAGAGTATAGTCAAAATTAAAAATCATCTCGCCACATTGTGCAGTTTGCCCCGTAAATTTTTCAATAAATTTTTCAACATTTTCTAACACTCCACCACTTTTTCGCATATCCCTATAAACTTCTTCATAAAAATATCCACTATATTGTGACCTTTGTTTGAAATGACTACCCAAAGAAGCAGCATTCTTTTCTTTCCATGGAAGTTTCACAGATGTGTCGTTTTTCTTTCTTAATATACGCCATAATTTACTATTATAACCGCCATATCTATTTTGTTCACCTTCATTAGAAAAATTAAGTTCAACATCTAATTGGTTAACATTTTCTGGTTTGTCATCAACCCATTTGATTGGGGTATTATAATACTTATCAATATAAGCATCATAAGAAACAATTTCTTCACCTTCATTTGTCAAACCTAAAGCAGTGTCCATATCGTAAAAACAAGGATACCAAACAGTTTCATTTATTTTTGTTGTGTCACAATTCCAACTTCTTAAGGTAAAGTTTTTTCCTAATGAGTCAACCATACCAAAAACTGAACATACAACAAAATAAACCATTGAATTGTCAATACATAATTGTTGTACTAATTTTTGATAATTAGCATCACCACCATCAGTATGAATTTGTTTATTACCACCTACTAATTGCGGAATATACGCTTTTGTTTCACTATCATAACTATATACTGGTGATAATGGTAAACAACGTGAAGTTGTTTGGAACAAATTCCGTAAATTATGCCATGCGTTAACAGTGCTTTCACTAGCACTTGGTGATTGGTCGGGATAGTCACCCGCACCATGAAACCTAAAACTACCTATTTTATTTAAAATAGATAAATCATATTGACTCCAAGTAGCATAATCTTCATTATTTTCATCCGCACCACCACCAAATTCAAATGATACAAAATCTTTAGGGAAAAGTTTAAAACCATCCTTTTCAATTGTTTCAGATTTAGTATAAAAATCATAATAATCAACCATAGCGGGACATGAATGATTTTCAAATTTACCATTTGTTAATTTTCTTCTAGAAAAATATTTAAAAAATTTCAACCCTAAATTATAATATGAATAACGCCCTAAGTTAAATGAATAGATACCCATTAATTGTTCACTTGTTGCAGCACCAACCATGCCATTAGGGTTAAATTTAATCAACAATAACACTGGAAAACCTTCAAGAGTATTTTTTATTTTCAATCCTTGATGATTTGCCCAAGTAGTGTTTTCTCCAGGATTATGATTAAGTATTTCTTCAGTTCCATTATTATCGTACACAACTTTATCTGCTGGTGGCATTTTTTCAATAAGTTCTTCTGCTGGAGTTGGTTTCATAAAACCTTTTGCAGTTAATTCATTAATCCATTGTCCAAGCACTGCATTATTAGCGTGAGCAGAGTCAACAATATCTGCTTTTAAAGTAAATTGCGACTCTGGAAACCAATCAGCTCTAGGTTGAAATAATTGTGTTTTACTAGAATCATAAGTACATTCTTTTTGGAAATAAATTTCTAAATTCTTAGAACGATATGTTACTGATGAAGTACCTTGTAATGAAATGGCAACATTATCAGTAATCACACTTTGTTTTGTTTCATTATCATAATATTCTAAAGTACAATTACTAAAAGTTTCACTTGTGATTGATGTTTCTGTATATGATTTATAAAAGAAATCTTCATTAAAAGTATAATTAGAATTTTGTGAATTAGATGCGTTTATATATAAAATAGGGAGTGGAGTAAGATTTTGTAATTCAGTAAAACTAACACTTTTATATTTTTTCAAACTTGAATCATATATTAATGATTTTGGTTTTTGTGTTATAGAATCAATTGTTAAAAAATTACGATTTTTCCAACTCTTATATTTGTCATTATCAATACTTCCCGTTTCACTTCTTTCCGCTATTGAATTATGAGAATTTATAATAAGTTCAATATCAGAAAGTTCGCCTGTAAACAAACGAAGAGAATAAAAATCAATATCAGCATAATCACACAATACGTCACCTTGCCCTATATTTTTATTAGAACAAGCAATAAACATATCATTGCAAAAATCTGTATCCATTTCACCAACTTCAACGGCTGCATTAATAACCCCATTCACAAAAATTTTAGCTAAACCTTTTTCACCAGTAGCAGTTGCATTTGAACCAATAAATACAAAATCAATAGCAGTATCCACATTTTGTTGTATATTTACACTTAACGGAACTTTACTAGTTTGTCCATTTCTTTTTGAATACAATTCCCATTCAATTTTTTCCAAAGAAACTTTTATTCCTTGTGAAACTTTACCATTATTATCATACTGACACCATTCAAATACAGTTTTATTATTAGTTGGATGCTCATCTGTTTTATACGCTAAAGATAAAACAAAACATCCATATGATGTTAACTTAGCTTTATCCTCTGTTTTTGCAAAAGGATTAGCGATTTTAGCATACGAGTCACCTTGAAAACGAAGAACATTTATGTTATTTTTACTAATAAAACCACTTTGTAACCCATTAGTAGCATAAAGATTCATTGTAGTTGCTGGTGCCCATACATTAGTCCTGTTTGTTGTTGGGTCATAACCTAAATAATTCTTTTGTATTGTGGTCCATGATGTGGCAGCACCATTAAGAGGGGCACGATTATCTAATTCTTGAGTAAACATATCAAAATCCATATATAAACAATGCCCTTCTTCACCATTGGCACTTCTTTTAGGTTTTTGTAATGTAAACACTTCTAAATTACTTTGAACAAAAGTAACTTGATTTATAGATTTTGCAGAAAGAGTGAAGTCAGTACTCCAACATTTAATTTTTACAAATCTATCACCTAAATAAGAATCGCTATTTGGTATTGAAAATTGAATACGGCGAATTGCACCAGTACTTTGGATAATATAACTTCCATCTACACTATCATGTAAATCTTTTTCACTTGTAGCATAATAATCACCATAAATTACAATATCATCAAGAAGTTCTGTTTCACCTTCTTCTTTAGAAATTACAATAGCGTAATAAATATTAGGTACACTACCGTGATATACTGTAAAAGCAAAAGAAAGATTTGAATCAAGTTCAACTATTTTAGGTGTTGCAATACCATCAAGAATATCTGAATAAGGAGTTAAACCTTCAACCACAATAGCAAATTCATTCGAACTTGTAAACCAAATTTCTGGATATAAAACATTAGAATTAATGACAATTCCATTAGATGTTTCAGTTGTGGCACTAATAGATAATGTATATTTTTTACCAACCTCAACATTACTAATTATTTTCTTATCCTCAGACTCGCCATCAAAAAGATTAAACATAAAATCTTCTTCTCCAACACCTTGCGTTGTGAATTGAAAATTTTTAAAATTACCATTAAGTAAATTAGTAACTGTTATAAATGTTGGAGAATTGATAGCTTTATTTGTAACACTAACAGTGAAGTCACCACTATCAGTAATCGCATATCTATACACATCACTATTCAATTTAATTTTTAAAGAACTTTCCATAATATTGATAATACGAGGTTCTATCATCATACCATCTTGGTCAATTCCCTCAAATTGTAAAGAATGGACACTAACACCTTCTGTAAAATCTGGAATAACCACTGTTTGTAATGCATTAACTTTACATTCTTTACCGTTTCCAACTAAAGCTCTACCATCATAAGTAACAGTATAGGTTACTTTATCAGTAGCACTACCACCAATAATCTTAAATTGTATTGTATATGGGGTTGTTGATACATACAACGTATCCCCATTTCCGCCATTTTCAACGAAAAATTTGTAAGAAGCACTGCTGCCTCCTCCTCCAAGTCCATTACCCCCGCCACCATGTTCAGCCAACCAGCTAACATTTTGCTTTAACTTAACAATATCATCATTAATACCATCTAAAACTGCATCTAATGTTTTTGGTGAACCCGATGTAAGAGAATACTTCGGGTTCGTTAAAATGACATCACTAGAATAGGTTGTGGTAATACTTTCCCATTGTCCAGTTACTTTATTATATTTTCTTAAATATTTTGCCATAATACTTAATTATTATTTTTTAATTATTACATTAGTACTTTTGCTTTCTTCTCCTGGGGCAATACCATTTTGCACTATTACTTGTCCACCAAAATTATTTTTTGCTTTTTCACCTTCAACATAAATGTTGAATTTACCACTATTATTCATTATACCACTAACACGTTTCACATCTAAAACAATTTGACTATTAGTAACTGTCACGTATGTATAAAATGGCATTTGTTGATTAGTATTAGCGCCACCACTATCTGTTTTTGGGTAATAATATCTACACCAAGGTATATTTTGTGCTGGTAATTCTTTATTTGAAGTATGTTTATACCCTGTTGCTTGAGACATAGAATAAACTGGTGCTGTTACTTTAGTTACCAATTCAAATTCACAATAATGCGCTTGAGCGACATATGCTGTTTTTAATTGACCATTTTCAAACCAAGAACTTGGATATTTACGCCCACCTAAATCAGAATCAGGTGCCACTTGTAATGTTTCACAACCATAAGCACTTCTTAAGTCTTCTACAGTAACTTGTATTGTAGGTTGCATATTATGTTTTTTATCAACACCATAATTTTCTACAAGAGGCCAGGTAATAGCTTGTGTATGCTTATGACCACCCATCACTAATCTAATATTATTTTCTTTGCAGAACTTACCAAACCAATAATGTAATGATGAATCTTTTAAATTAGTATTCATACGACTACCACCTCTCAAAACAGTTGTATCCATAGTTTTTTTAGTTGGGTCATAATATTTGTTTAAAGTATCTGAAATTAATATTGTGAAAGGCATTTCATGACAATAAGCAATATTCCAACCATTGGTTTTATTTTTATAATTAAGCATATCTCTTTCACACCATTCTTTTACCAATGGGTATAAGTTACCAGCATCTGACAAACCATATAAATCAGTCTCTGCACCTGGAGCAATTTCAGAATTCATACATAAAAAGTGGCAATTACCATAATTGTAAGAATACAATGAAGGTATATAATATTTAGTTGTACCAATTATCATTTCTGGCAAATTATTTTCATCCAATTCAAATGTATAAAAATATGTAATGTTAATTGGATTAATCTTATCAATATCATTACCCGCCCCTAATTGATAAGGAATAACTGGACAAAGGTCATTATTACCAATAGTATAAACTTCTTCCAAATGATTTAATGGTTCTCTACCTTTAAAGTAATCAAGCCATTCACTTATTCTATTACCATTTTGTGTTGCATCACCAGTATTTAAACAGAATTGAGGTGATGCAATACCATTAGGAGTGCGTTCATTAATACATTTTGCTGCGTAATACCATACTTGATATTCATCCCAATTAAAACCTTGTTGGTCTGAAGTATGAACAAACGTATATCCATTATTTACTGAGTTATCACTTCTAACAACAAAAGTTCTAAAATCTGAACAACCGTTATCTAATGGTAAACCATTTTTTCCTTTCTTTCCACATACATAAGCATAAGTGCCTTCTTTTAATTTTCTAACAATTACTTTATGTGATGTACATAATTCATTGTTTGTTGTTTCTTGTTTAATTCTATAATAATATTGTCCACTTTTATCTTTTGTGGGGTATCCGTGTGTTGAACCATTATTCGCCATCAATTCTGAATCTTTACCGTAATATGATTCAATACAAGTCCACGAATTATCAATATCTTTAATCGTATATGATAAAATATCGTTAACACTATTTATTTTTTTATACCAAACAAATTCATCATAATACCCTTTTGAAACCCAATTAAAACATCTTGTAGCACCACTACCACCATTTGTAGAATTATCTGTTGCTTGAATACCAAATGATACAACAACTGTTGAAGGTTTCATTTCATCTAATTTTGTTTTATCATAATAAACATTTTTTCTTTCTTTTGATGTTTTTGGTGTATAATTCACAATATTTGGCAAAACATCATCTTTTGTCAAATCAACATAGCATAAGTCACCAGAATTACTTCTCTTTGCTAATTCTTTAGTCGCTTGTTTTACACCATCCATTGAATAATATTTCTTTACAATGCAATTTGGTGATAATTTAGCAAATGGTTTACCACCTTCAGCTGAAGGAGCCGTGCCATTCCCATCATAAGCACCCACATAATCAACATAACCCGCAAAAAGCGCATAATCATCACCATTCTTACCAAAAGGATTTGTTGCGCTTGTTGCTGTTCCATATGTTAAAAAGAATTTACAAATTTGTGAATTAAATTTAATTAGTCTTTGAACTGGTAATCCATTTTCTGTTTTAGTAACATACCATTCCATATCAAAGTCTTTAACTTTAACTACAGTAGTGTTTGCCTCCATAATAGAGCATTGAGCACCACGAATCAAAAATGTACCTTGTGCTGGTATTATACCCCATAATGGTAAAACTGTCCAAGCACCTTCTTCTGTTGCATATTGTAAAGAAAAACCATTTAAATTAATATCACTATTTGTTAAATTAGATAATTCAACAAAATTATGTGAACAAGGACGTAATGAGTGTTCATTCACATCATCACCTTCACCACCACAGTAAAAAGAATTAATGTACAACTTTTCTTTAAAAAGTGCTGTCATCTTTTCACCTTCTTTATAATTACTTTTAATACTTGGGTCTGGTTCATCCAAATTTGATGTATAAACCTCCATTTTACCGTAATCATTAACTTTCATACGATATACTTTATTAGACTTAGACACAAAATCTATAGAACCAATACAATCCCCACTTGTTATTATTCCTGCCATAATATCTCCTATATTATCATTATTATTATCATTATTTCCTATATTACTATTACCACCATTAATCTTAACTAAACGACCTTTAGAACGAATGTACAAACCATTATTACCTTCACACCAAACTAACTCATTATCACATAAATTTAAAAGGTTATCTTTAATTTCTTGCTCAGTTTGAGCACTTTTAATTATTAAATGTTTGACATTAGGTGTTGCATTTTCATAATAACGAGGTTTATTCTCATTTTCATCTTTCACATAATCACATTCCACATAACAATATAAATATGGTAATTCCTCAGTAGCTTGTGGTAATGTTTTACTATATGTTACTTCTGTTTTAGATGGTGGTATATTTGGGTCATCACTTAATTTATAATAGTCAAAAAAACCTTGATAAAATTTACCTTCTTTATACGAAGCCATTAAATAGGGTATCGTATCCACTTCTTGACCACTCTTATATGTGATTTTTTTATAAACCCATAAAAAATTAAGCATTTCAGATAATTCAATTGAGACAATATCCGTCTCCCAAGTGTCATCTTTTAAAACACTCTCATTGTTATCATTCGCTTTAAAATATGTATCAATTTTTTCTATTTCACCTTCCCTAAATGTTGATAATAAAAAAGGTACAGTCCCATCTTCATAACCATCAAGAATAACTGGTGTTGCTTCTGACATCAATTTCATTCGTGTACTATTATCAGTAACTTTACCACAATTCATCTCGTTTTCAAAAGCATATTTAAACTTATCAACTATGCTATAAAGTTCAGCAATAGCGCGTTGCATACTTCTTAAATCATAACTAACACCATCATCCAAAATAGTTGATTCATCATGTTCTTCTAACCAAATATAATTATCTTGATATTCTTCAGTAGGCGGTGTGGGAGAAGATATTATAGACATACCATCATTCACAATAGAAAAAGAAACATCTCCATTGTTATCAACATATGCAGCCGCAATTATTGTGACTACCTTACCCAAATGGTAATATCTTGCAAAAATCTCCTCACCATCAACAATACTCGTATCATTAACTAACACTGTTTGAATATAATTAACAGCATCAGCATAACTATTAAAAATAGTTGAATTTCTATAATTTTGTATTTTCATTGGTATTAAATTTATTATATATATAATAAATATTAAAATTTCGATAAAAAAAAATAATGCTGTATTTAATACAGCATTATTTTTTTAATCCCACATATCAATAATTTTAGTGATTAATGGATTTCTAACAATATCTTCTGGTGTAAATTTAACAATCCCGAACTCATCCAAATCTTTCAATTTTTCCATAGCATATTGCAAACCACATTCTTTCTCTTTTCGTTTAATATCCTTTCTGTCCAATTGTTGTAAGTCTCCAGAAATGATAATTTTACTATTTTCACCAATTCTTGTTAATAAAAGTAGGATTTCCTCTTTACTATAATTTTCTGATTCATTCAATAAAATAATTGCATCGTCATATGTTTTACCACGCGCAAAATTCACTAATTCATAATTAATTATTTTACTTTTAATTAAATTATCTAAAATCTGTCTTGTTGCATAATTACCACTCTTATCCAAAATTTTCATCATTGTATAAGTATCTGCTTCCAAATATGGTTCAATTTTCTCTTCTAAAGTACCTTTTAAAAAACCAATTGACATTGCACCAGCTTCACAAGTAGGAACAAAGCAAATAATTTTTCTATAAGGTGTACTAGGGTCTTTTAAAGCGTCTAAAGCATACGCTAAACTAATGTAAGATTTACCACTACCCGCAGAACCTATACCAAAACATAATTGTTTTGTTTCATCTTTCAATAAATTTAAAAATTCTTTTTGTTTTTTGTTTTTACATTTAATGTTGATTTTATAATCAACAGAACGCGAAAAATGAACTATATCATCGCACCTATCAATCAACGTATAACCCATTTTCTCATTGATGTAATCCATTTCGTGAGCATCAATGCCTTGCATATTTTTCTTTCTTCCCATATATAATATTTTATTTTTTAAGTTACGTTAAAAAAAAGCACAGCATTCCATTACAGAATGCTGCGCTCTAAATAATTAATATAATTTATATTTAATATCATTTTTGTTTCCATATAGATAAATATCATTCAAAATACTTTTTTGCTTTATCATTTACAATTTCAAATGACAAAATTTCATTATGATAAATTTCTTCAACGCCATAATTATATTTTACATCAATATAATAACGTTGTGGAATTAATATATTTGTATCTAAAATAAAATAATTTTCTGAATAAGTTTGATTAACATTTTGATAATTAATCACAGTAATCTCATCTGTACCATCTTTAACAAATATTCTATACTGCAATCCTTTAACAACACTTGATTTATTTCTTGAATATTCGTTCTTAGAAGTAATGATTATTTTACGTTTATCACCACGTATGATTTTTTCATCAAATTTAATTCCACTAATCAATGGAATGAATTTTGTCTCATCTTCTTTTACATTCCCTAATTGAAAAAAATTATTTGAAGGTTTAATGACGAAATCCATTTCAACATCTTCTAATTGAACACCATTATATTTTAAATTACCCCAAATATCATACAACATCGTATTTGGTGTATACTCTGTACTTGGCAACATCAACTCAACATAATAAACACCCTCTGACGCTTGTTTAACGTCCATTTCAGACGAGTTTATGGTGCAAGTGGGTAATTCATCTAAATTGGTATAAAAACCGCCTATATTGCAGTATAAATACAATCTATTAACTTTATTTAAGTAGAAGCTATTTCTATCATCAATAATTGCATTTTCATATATTGTTTCCACATATGGTTCGAAAAATGTATTAGTATGATTTGTGAAAAAACCAACATAATTTTCATCATCACTTTCAGTTAATTCAGTCATTGGAGTAAATGCAATTCCAATTCCATAATTAGGTAACTCTTCTGATAAAAATTTATTAACTGTTTCACTTATATCAACATTAATATTCTCATCCCCCTTATCAAAATGTTGTCTACCAATAATTATTGTACTCTCATTAATAGCAAACTTATCATACTCTTTTGATAATGTTGTCGTATCATAAATACCTTTAGTTTCCCAATTATAACCATTTTTCGCTTGATACCAATTACAACCATCTATCGTTACCAACTTATCCATATTATAATCTAAATTATTAACTTTAGCATTAAGAATAAGAGGTAATGTGTAATCAAAACCTTTCCCTTCATCCCAATCTTGTGGAATCAAAAAGAAAATCAAATCAAAAGATGAAGCATGTAATTTTATACCATTTCCCCAAATAGTATCTTCTGTTTTATAAAGTTGTTTATTGTCTATTATCCCACAATTTGTTATTTTCAAAATATGTTTTACATTACTATAATCTTTTACACCGTTTTTATCTAATTCTTTCTTAATATTAGATACATCAAAGTGAATTAATGTACGAGTAACATTTGCCCCATACATTAACTCACTAATTGGGTTTAAACCAGTATTAAATTCTGATTCATTAATTATAGTATTAACTTTGTCTAAATATGTTTTTAAAATCATTGCAATCTTATTTTAATAATAAATATTAACTAATACGAACATTTTCAGATAAAATCGTATTTAAATCAAAAGATAATGCATTAGTAATATATTGACAAGAAACAGGCGGCAATCCTGGATATGGGTGCACATGATTTGTAACAGCAGAACGTAAACGTTCTAAAAAATCCAATAATAAATCCCCATATGGAACTTGATGTAATTTTGCCATTATCTCATCTAATTCTTCTGTTTTAATGAGTTCTTTTTGGTCAGTTAAATTAAAATGTTCTTCATCTTTATGTGAAATTAAATTAATTTTATCAGCCACAATATTAATAACACTATCAGCAACTTGCTTATTCCCCTTACATAATCCTCGTTTAAACTTTAATTGTAAATAAGCAGGACTTTGATTATTAAACACAACATCACCTTTTAATCCTGTCTCTTCATTAGATTGCCCTACAGTTGCATTATCAAATAATTTAGCACCTCTAATACCACATCTAATATCAATTTCTCCGTCTTTTAAAACAATATCTTCACTTTTTCTTCCCAATAAAGCAATATCATTTTTATCGGGAAAAGCGCCTTTAGTTTCATTATAATGTGCAATAGTTTCTATTGGTTTACTAACGCTTCCTTGTATTAAAGAATTCGATGTTCCACGTCCATTGTTAAATTTTTCCTCATATAAATATTGTGGTTGAGATATTAACGGACCGATATAATAACGTTGACTATTTTTATTACCCAAACGAGATAATATAACCAACACAGCCTCTCCCACTTTTGGTACTGATTGCAATGTTTTAGGTAATAAAGGAAATGCATAAGGCAAATCTTTAGTTTGAATACCATTATCTTGGTCTAACCTCACTTTAATACGAGAACCTTCATATTCATCATTAATATCAACTACTTCACCTAAACGAATAACTATCTCTTCATTACTACCTGTTTTATTACCCCCTTGAACTATACTTCTATTCCACAAAGCCATAATTAAATAATACCTTTTGTTCTTTTTTGAAGAATTTCAACAACTTGCAAATATTTTTTATCCAATTGTTTCATTCGTTCAACATCTTTTTTTATTTTTACTTTTAATGCTTCATATTCAAATTCCAATTCTTTCATTTGAACTTTAAGTTCAGCATTAGACATCATATTTAAATCCATAATATTATATTTTTTATTGCATTAAACCAACACCACTTGCAGATGTTATATTAGTCCCCATTACATTTACTGGACCACCAGCGTTACCCCCAGTAGCATTAATAGTAAACGCCCCAGGAGCTAAAGCGATTTGTATATTAGAATCCTCTTTAATTGCCCTAAAAATTTCACATACCATTGAAGCTACTAATTCATTCATTAAATTAGGTGAACCATCAGGTAATGGTTCTGTCGGACATCCTCTTTTTGCAATATCTTGCAAAACATTACTAGTTGAAACCATACAAGATAAACCTGGTCTCCTAACCATTGCACATAACATAATAATAGACGGAATTACTGTTGCAGGTTTTCGTAAACTAGAAAATAAATTTTTAAAACTTTGTCCTATTTGATTTATACCCATTATCATACGCAATACTATTTTTTTTAACATTCATTAGTTACTGGTGTATCATTTGCATCAATATCAGCATAATCAACATCATCAAGAGTTGAATTAAGAAGTTTAGATTTTGGTAATTTAAAGGCACAATTTTCAATCATTTGTCTTAATAGTCTCATATAATATTCAACTTGTTCTAACAATAATAATTTAGCAGCTGCTGCTAATAACAGTTTCACTTTCTCTAAAACAAAATCTAATAATTTTTTTAATAACATATTAATTATTTCATCAATCATTGAAATAATAACACCTATAAACGTTTCTAATAATTTTTCAAAATTAATATCTTTAGGCATCTCCTCACCCATTATTTTTTGATTAATAGCAAAAACCATCAATAATTTAGGTGATAATAATGCTTCAACAAATACTGAAACAATCATCTCAATTGCTTTCATAATAAATTCCATCTCACAACTGTACTTGTCTTCTGGCATAACTTCATTTGAAATGGTTGCACTTGCATTTGTTATTGCCCTACTTATAACACTAATATTTTGCTCTAATGATGCCTCAGAATCAAATTCATTCAAAACTGAATAAACATCAGCGTTACTTACTGGAACTGCCCTTTGAGACTCATCATTAAATGGATAAAGTTGAGCTCGTTTTAATTCAGACTCTTCTTGCATTCTATTATAAGTATCATTTGAAAAAGTATAAAAACAATCAGTTGATTCGTAACCATTTGTTTCAAGCATTTTTTTTGTGATTTCAGCAATACGCATTTTATAATCACTTGTCTCTTTATTAAAATACAAACCCCCATTTACACCAATATTTAAAGCAATATTTGTTAAAGCTTGTATTAATTGTGCTGTAATTACAGTAGCATCAAAGAATCTCATTCCCATTATGAAATCATAATTGAATTCATAAACAGTAAAACCAGGATAGCATTCATACAATGCACTCCTCACGTCTTCCATTCCACTTACTTCTAATTTATACTCCCTTGTTTTTTTATTACAATAAAGATATATACCATTTAATTCATCTCCAGTTGTTGGATTACGTAATCCATATTTTAGATATTGCCCTTCAGACTCGGGTATACCTTCTTTAATAACCACAGAATATTTACCCCAAAAATCTTGTTTTCCATTAACATCAAAAACTATCCTATGAAAACTCCAAGGCATATCCCCAGTATATTTAATATTTAACCATTTATCCCCATCAGTTTTTTTACCATGTATATCAAAATCTATTGTTGGAACAATAACGTTAGGTGCTGGCTTAATTGTAAAATGTAATTTATTAGTCATAACACCATCAACATCTTTCATAGATAACCTAAACAATGCAAATTCTTTATCATAATCCCTCTGTTGTTTATCCCAAAAATCGAAATACAATGAACGATTAACATACCAATTACAACCATTCCATACATTAGTTGTTGGTACTATAGTATAAGAATAATTTGTAATGTTATTTTGTTTTTGATGAATATTTAACCCAATATCCCCATCACTAACTTTATTTAAATTAACATTATCTGTTGCACTTTCTTTTCCATTTTGACTATAAGAAGGTGTATTCTTTATACACAAACCCATTACACTATATTTATTACTTCCCACCATTTGAGTATAACACCCACCAACACTAACTCCACCTTCAGATGCGTTTGTTTCACCAGTAATAACTTTTAAAATACTTTTACCCCCTTGTAAAATTACCTTATCGCTAATATCGCTAATATTTAAAAATTTTGCTTTATGCATTACGAACCATAAAAACGCATTCATATCTTTTGCTCTAACAAGTTCATATACTGAATCAATCTCTGAATGTTTTTTTATAAAATCAGTACTTTTACCATTTTTTAAACAGTGTTTTACAATTTCATCATACGCATAAAATTTTTTCTCTAAACCTTCTATTTCATAATACTTTTTTGTACCAAAATACAAATATTGACTTCTTTCAGACATAGGTGAATTATTCAGCATACCATTATAATCTATCGAAGACAAATCAATTTCAATACCATTTTCTAAAGTTTCATTTTCATTGTAAACAATAAATTCAACATCTTCAACACTACCACCTCCACTTTCAAAAGGTATTATGACAACATCTTTATTACTAGAGTTTTTTACTACTTCATATTCAACATTTCCATAAACAACCACATTATTAACAACATCGTATTTTACATTATTGATAACTATATGGCGTTTGCCATTACCTGTCAAAGCGTCAACTAACGGCAAACTAGTTACCCCACCAATTTCTTCCCTTAAATATTTAGGGATACGTGGGTCTATATTACAATCTACATTACTTTTTAATTTTGCCAATAAAATACCTTTTAAAGCAATCTCAAGAATAGGTGTAACATAAACTATGTATTGAGCTAACCAATCAACAATCTCATCATATGTTAACCCACAATGATGCAATATCGTCAGTAATACTTCCAATGGAGATAACGAAATTGTTAAATCATCAAAAATATCCAACGATAATTCATGACGCTCTAACATTGTCATTATTGCGTCAATTTGAGCCATTATACTTTTAACTTGTTCTTGAGCTTTTGCCATATTTTACTTCTTCTTTAATTCAATAGTTTCACTTTTTTTCTCGTTTGCACTATTAGCAACCATTTCTCTAATTTTAGAAAAATCAAATGTCATTGCTTTAGCACTTTCTTCATTACCTTTATTCGCATCACCATTGTGTTTACAAATTTCAGTTAACAATCTTGCTATTTCAATTTTCTTTGCAATAGATTTATCTTTCATCCCTAAATAATCATTCATTGCTTTAGCATACTTCGCTTTCGATTCCATAATTTCTTCAGAAAGTTTAGTTGAATTTGATAATTTAGAAATTTCATTTTGAGATTGAATTAATTGTTCATCAGCTTGATTATATGCTTCTTGTAATAATTCTCTTACATTTTCCAACGAATTTATTACTACTTTATATTTAGTCATAATAATTAACTTTTTTTATTATCAATAAATATCATCAAGTAATTTTTTTCTTACATTTTGATATGCTGTTTTATATTTTTTCATTGCCATTCTAATTTCAGGTGTTGTTAATAACGTTAATTCTTTAATAAACATTAAAATAGAACTTTTATTAAACTTATTACTACCCATTCTAGCAAACAAGTCACCCCAATTAGTCAATAAACTAACTAAAGCATTTCCAACTTTAATCTCATTCTCATTTAACTTAAAACTTTCTTTTGATTCCAACATAGCATTAATTTCAGATGTGATATTCTCCAACAATTCTGTTAAAAATTGAATTTGGTCATCATCACCATCATAAGAAAATTTTACATTATCATCAATATCATTTTGTATTACTTCGTATCTATCATTACGAATTAAATTATTATTATATTGTTTAATTTTCAAAATCAAATAATTTTTACATATAGTACCACAATATGAATATGCTTTAAAACCACTATCGGGATTAAAATGTTCAATTTTAGTTAATAAAAATGACATTGTATCGTCAAACGTTTCTTGAAAAATTTCATCTGGTAAATACAAGTTATAACGTCTAATAATAGACTCTATCATTTTAGTAAATGCTGGTTGTAAGCATTCTAAATAGATACGATTCTTTTCAATTTGGTCATCAGAAGACACATAATCAATAACAGCTTGTTCTTCTGGTTCATAAAAATATCCTTTACGGTCTTTACCCGCTTTCCTTCCTCTTTTACCCATTTCTTAATATGTAATATATTTTTTATATACACATCAAAGAAGTTTAATTTTTTTGTATTAGTTAAATACACTTTCTTGCACATTTCTATAAAGAAATCTTTGTGTTATCTATCTTGATGCACAAAAAAATATAAGTTACCCATAAACTTAATTATGAGCAACTTATCTTATTTTTTTAATTAGTTATTTTCCTTATTATATTCTTTTTTTCTATCTTTTTTATAAGTATACTCCTCTAATGCTAAGTTATACCACCATTGACTTTCTTCAGCATCCATTTCTTTAACAACATTCATATGTAAAGAATTAGGACGATTTACATAATGTTTATAACCCAATTTAGGGATAACATATGCTTTTTTGTCATTATGTGTTAAACGCAACAAAAATTCATACCAAAATGTCAATTTAAAAGATTCCTTTAACCCTCCAACATATGTCCAATCACGTAAATTGAAAACACTTCCCGTTAAATAGAAATCAAAAAATTGTTGTAAACTTTCATTGTCAATATATCCAATTTCATTAGAGAAAGAAGATGCCCAAGGTGCTTCATTACCATAAGATAAAAATTTACCACTTTCAAAATCAATAATCTCTGTTAAAGGCATAAATACACTTACGTCAGGTTTATCTGTATGTTCACGTTTTACTTCATCAAACCATAAAGAATTAAATTCATCATCATATTCTAAAATATATGACCATTCAATATCACTACCCTTCAATTCTTCAAAAGCATAATTAACTAAAGAAGAAAAACTTGAACTAACAACAGCAACTTTCTTACCATAATTTGGAGAAACGATTGCCCCTAATTGATGCTCTTCAAGCATAAAAGATAAATCATCACTACTTATTTCTGGATTACCACAAATAACATATAAGAAATATTCAGAAGGCACACTCTTAACTGCTCTCATTACCATTTCTTTCATCTCATCATTATATTCGTGGATTGGTATAATTACACTAACTTTTTTATCTTCCATATATTATTCTTTATTTTGACTTTTTATTGTTAAAATCATTGATTCCATTTCTTTCTTTCTGTTTTCAATAACATTTTTCACATAATCTACAATTTCATTTGTAGTATTTTCTTTTGAATAAAGTTTTAATGTTTCTTGTGCAGCTTCTTCAATTTCCGATGGAATATTATTCGTAATCCAAGAACGCACCACACTTGCTATAATCTTATGCACATTATCAAAATCATCAAACCATACGCAACAATTACGCAACACATTATCTTTTTCCATCCACTCTTGCATATTATCGGGTGTCTTAGCAATTACTAATGACCCACTTTGCATCGCTTCTAATGGACTATAACCAAAATGCGTCTCATCGTCTTCCCACACTGTAATTGCACCATCACGTAACATTTCAGCAAATGTTTCTTTTGGGAATCCATTTAGATGTCTAAAAGTAACCCATTTATAAATTGGATATTTCCAATAGAATGGTTTAATTAAACGATTAATTGTTTTTTGGTCTTTTGTGATTACATTGACAACCATCTTTTTAGGTTTAGTTGTTGGATAAAACATTTCATCTATATAAGGGTGAATTGTTTTTGTTTTAACATATGGAAAAATATTTTTCAATTTCTCAGCATTTGCATCAGTATTTGTAATTGCTTCCATAATACCCAAATCACCCCATTGCGCAGAAACAGGCATTTGTTCCAAAATATAATCATAATTTTGTAAAATCGCAATACGCTTACATGGTAATTTGCGTGTTTGCATCATCACATTAGCAAAAATTTCTGGAATAAAAAGTAAATCACTTGGCGCAACACTTACTTCTTCATCAGCAATATCATAATGTGGAAGTCCCGCATATTTTTCACCTAACCAACTTTCAACACCAATAAATTCTTCTTCTTTTTGGTACAACATTGCTACATCATAACCATTATTTTTTAAAATATACGCCAACTTATAAATATACTCTAAAGAACCACTTGGAGAACCCGCACTATCAATCACAAAAAAATAAATTTTATTTTCATTTTTTTCAATACGTTCAATTTCTGCTTGTATTCTTTCAATTGCAACTAAATCTTTTTCTGCCATATTATAAATCATTTTCTTTAATTTCAGTTATCATTCCTTGTGTTAACATTGTATTAACAACAACTGTTTCACCAAACGTTAATTCTTCATTTTCAATATCAAATAACCTATCCATTAACATTTTAACCATATCATAACGAATTGTTTGATAATTTGAAGCATCACCATTCTTCATTTCTCTCATTTGTTTTGTTGAGAGTGTCATGTTTTTAGTTTCTTCATCCATTACATATAATTCAGTAATTTCAGAATCACCATTTCTTTCATCATCCCCAAACACGAAATCTATAATATTTTCAAGATTGAGGATATAAGCGCGATTGTCATCTTCCATTATTTAAAAATTTTTGAAAATTTATTTTTGAAACGAGTCATCCAACTCTTTTTTTGTCTTTTCTTAGATAACATTTTAATAAATGTTTTGTCTTCTAAAATATCAGTAAAAGCCGCATAAACTAAATCACACGAAGGTGCTAAATGAGCATTGTCTTTAGTTTGAATTAAAATAACTTTTTTCCCTTCTGGTTTACTATTAACAATGCGTTCATTAGTTGTAATAATTACATCACATTTATCCCACATTTCCACTCCATTTTTAGGGAAAACAACATTACGTACTCTACACCCAATTTTACTTAAAAAGTAATATGATGATTGAATTGTTAATGCATTTTCTTTCAACGAGAAAACGCATACATCTTCACCGCTTAAACCTTCATTATCTAATTCAATTAACCACTTATTAAACATTGGACTCGTATTACGATGAATTGTATTTGCACATCCAAAAATTTCATAAGGATAATCAATATATAAGAAATTTTCTTTAGCTTTCTTTGTTTTAAAACCTAAAGAATCAATAAATGAAACAAGGTTTTTATCAACCTTTTTTTCATCAAAAGTCTTGTCAATATCCTTTACGTAATATTTTAACATTTGGGAATTGACATCTCTAATTATGTGATTTAATTCAATACCTATTTTCATTTCATTAATTTTATTAAAATTTAATAAATTATTTATCTAAAGTCAAGTATTTTTCTAAACATTTTAAACATAAACCTCTACCAAAATCATAAGACGTAATTTCATAATCAAATTGATTCATTTCCTCCCCACATTCTGAACATCTATATTTAGATTCGGGAACTAAAAAAGAAATTGTCCTATCTTTAGACATTTTCATCGTATATTTATCTTGTTGATTTTTGGAAAAGAATTTTTCAGTTAAATCTTGACGTGTAAAATCATTAGTTGTAAATGTTATATTAACATATTGTTCTAAAAACTCATAACTTTTTGGTTGCAAATTATTAAAGATATACATAACAAAATCATCTTCGCCTTGTGCTTTATATGTTGTAAAACATAAATTAGTTATATTATCTGAATAAATTTCATTCCCCCTATCAGTATTTTCTAATTTCATTAGTTCATTATAAAACATTCTTGTAATTGGTGAACTTAAATCATATGCTTTATTAAATCTAAATGTTATATCTATATTACCATTTACACCACGCACTGTTAAACATTCAGTAAAACGTTCAATTTTAAAACGTGGGGAAGTTTCATATACTACTGTTAAAGTAAATTTATCCATATCTTCAGCAGACTCTTCGAAAGATTCATAAACACTTTTACAAAAAATTTTATTACGTTGTACGAAAGAAAAGTTATTAATGTTAAAATCTTTTTTTTCTTTTTTTATCGCAACTCCATCGCCCAAATATTCGTAATTATTTGATTCTTTATAAACTTTATAAGTGCTATATCGCAAATCCTCAACCTCTTGAGTTACTTCACCTTTAAGCAAATCTTTTCCAACATTTTGTTCTTTGATTTGTTGGACATAACTTGATTCTGAATTAGATGAATTTTTACTTAAAAGCATCTCACTTTCAGCATTTTTCATACCAAATCCTAAACCATATAATAATTTGGTGAAAAAATTACTTATTTTCCTTTTCATAATTTTCAAAAACAATTTTTTCAATTAATTTATCAACTTTATTTATTTCAGATTGAATCAAATTAAATTTTTTAGAACTTTCACCTTGAATATCTGAAATACTTACATTTTCAAACATTGAAATATAATCATATGTTTCGCTTGTATTTGCAAATTCTTTAGCATATTTATCTTTTAACATAAGCAATATGTCACGATATTCCTTTAATTCAAATATCGTCATTTCCTCTAACTTTTTCATACATGTATTGGGTAATATTCACCATATTTTTCATTTATTATTTCTCTATTTTGAAACCAATTTTCACTTAATTTACCCACAGAATTATGAGCAATACGAATATTAGTTGTTACACCTATTTTGGTTTTTTTATCTAAAAAATTACTTAAGCAAAAATCAATATCATAAAAATTAAAACCTTGTATTTCTTTATTGAATTCTTTAGATATTCTATTTCTATGAACTGCCATAAACAATCCATCAATCACACAAACTTCCTCTAAATCTTTTTTCAACAAAGGGGAAAATGTTGTTAACCAACTTTGTCCTTCATTACGATGTAATACTTGTCCATATTTTTTTGGATAATTCCACCACATTGCATTATATTCAAATTCAGCAGAACCAGCAACACCAATAATACCATAATCTTGGTGTTCATTAAACATACGCATTAATTCCGTACCCCAACCATTTCTTAAAAATTCAATATCATCATGAATAAAAACAACAATATCAGTTTCGCATTTACTCATTGCTTCATGATATACTGTTGTTAACCCCACACCATCATTTTGAATGTACATTATATTACAAGGCACATCAACAGTCCCCTCAATATTTTCCAATAATTGTTGAGAATCTTTAACATTCTTTTTTGAAGAAATTACAATAGTTAATGATTTTTCCATTTTTTTATATTTTTTTAATATTATTATATTATATATATAAATTATATTATATTATAATTAAATAATAAATAATATACTTGATTATTTTATAATATTTATTATATTTTATTATATTAAACTAATATTATATAATATACGGAAAATGGAAGAAAAAATCAAAATTTTAGTTATCCCAAGTGATAAGTCTGGTTGTGGATATTTCCGTTCAGTGCAACCACATAAATTTATTGCTGAAAATTATTCTGATAAATTTGAAATAGATATTAGATATGAAATGCCACAAGACCAACCTCTTGAAACTTTTTTGTCAAAATATCATATTTTACACATTCATAAACAATTGGATAAAGAATGTAAAATTATTTCTTTGGCTCAATTTCTAGGTTTAAAAGTTATTGTTGATGTTGATGATTATTGGGATTTAGGTAATGACCATCCAATGTCATTAAGTGCAAAACAACAAAATTGGAAAGCACCAATTATTGCACACGTTCAACAAGCAGATTATGTAACAACTACAACTGATATTTTTAAAAATACAATTAAACCATTTAATAAAAATGTTTTAGTATTTCCAAATGCAATTGACCCAACTGAAGAACAATTTATACCTAAACCAACTTATTCTGATAAATTAAGGTTTGGTATTATTTGTGGTTCTTCACATGAAAAAGATATTGAAATATTAAGGGGTATGGTTGCATCATTACCACAAGATGTAATTGACCAAGTTCAATTTGTATTATGTGGATTTGATACAAGAGGTACTGTTACGATGATTAATCCTATGACTAATGAAACAAAAACTAGAGAAATTCAACCACAAGAAAGTGTTTGGTATAGATATGAACAAATTATGACAAATAATTATAAAATCACAAGTCCCCAACACACACAATTCTTGCATATGTTTGTTCCACAAGCAGAATACCCAAATACAAATGAATCATATCGTAGATGTTGGACTAAAGATATTACTCAATACGCAACGCATTACAATAATATTGATGTATTATTAGTACCATTAAAAGAAAACAAATTTAATGCACAAAAATCCCAATTAAAAGTTATTGAATGCGGATTTTTTCATAAAGCGATAATTGCTCAAAATTTCGGTCCGTATCAACTTGATTTAGTGCCAATGATTGAAAAAGGCGGCAATATTAACGAAAATGGAAACGCTTTATTAGTAGATAGCGCTAAAAATCATAAATTATGGGCGAAATATATTACTAGGTTGGTAAAAGATAGAAGTCTTGTTACAAAACTTCAAGAAAATCTACACAATACAGTAAAAGACAAATACTCATTAAAAACTGTTTGTGAACAACGAGTAAAAGAATATTTAAAAATTATGGGTAGAGAATAAAAAAAAAGAGAAGATTTAAAATCTTCTCTTTTTTTTTATTGTCGTTGATAAGTTTTAGGACTATGTGCTCCATATTGTTGAGTAATTGTGTTACCATTAATATTTGCTGTTTGGTTAAAACTATTTTTACATGTTTCATATGCTGTTTTACAAAGTTGTTGAGCTCCAGCAACATCATTTTTTGAAAGACAACGCATAATTTGTCCAAAATATTTACAAGCGTCATATACAATAGAAGATGTTTGGTGTAATGCAGAACCATTACCTTTAACAGTGTTAGCACCTTGTTTCCAACCTTGCGCAGCACCTTTTAAACTATCCATAAATCCTTCATTTAAAACTCTATTTACACTTTCTTCAATAATTCTATGTAAATCATCTTCAGTTAATCTAATTAATTGTTTTGCCATAATATTATGTATTTTTTTTTTCAGTTATTTAATAATAAATATTACAATGAAAACATTTTTTAACCTTTTTTTTTGTTTTTTTCCGTTTTTATTTATATATTTGCCTTGTTAAAAAAAAATGAAAATATGGCAATAAGTAGTGAATTGATTGAAAAGAACTATTCTTTGTTTATTCTTAAACTTCAAAAATTAGGTATAAACACAACACAATTAGAATTAAAATTAGGTGACAAATTAAAAAATGCGACTTTTAACATTACCAACGGTGGTGTGGGTACTCTTTTAAATGTTGTGATGAGAACTTTAACACCAAATGCATTAAAGATTGCTGAATTAAATGCTCCAGAAGGTTTTACAATTAATAATGAAACTTTAATTAAAGTTTGTTTATTGAGTCACATTTCAAAGGCAGAAATGTTTAGACCTAAAGAAAATAATCCTTCACAATATGAATATGCACCTTATCCTTATCCAATGAAAATGGGTTTGCGTTCAATTGCATTGTGTGAAGAATGTGACATTAAGTTAACTGCTGAAGAAATTGAAGCAATGACAATTCTTGATAGAGAAACTGAAGACCAAGCTAAATTCTTTGCAAGTCCACTTGCACAAATAGTTAAAATAGCAAATGAGTTAACATTTTTACATTTAAAATTTATTAAATAATATGGAAAAAGAAATTACAGTTTTTGTAAAAAAATTAGATGAAAATGCAGTAATTCCAACATATGCCCATGAAGGTGATGTTGGTATGGATATAACTGCAATTGGAGTTGAGTATGATGAAGAAAAAGATATGTATATTTATCATACTGGTTTATCATTTGAGAGTGATTTTAATATAGGTGATTTTATTTTTGTGAGAAGTTCAAATCGTAAAACTGACGCATATCTTTGTAATCATGTTGGAATTGTTGATAGTGCGATTTATAGAGGTGAAGTGATGATTTGTATGAAAAATAGGGATTCACTTGAAACAAATACAGAAATTAATGCATTAAAATCTTTTATGGATGCGCTTTGTATTGTAAGTAGATGTGACCCTCATATGAACTTAAAAGATGCAACAGAAAGTGCTTTTGAGGTTTATAAATTAACAAAAGAGGATTACCTTAAAAGAGCAAGAAATTTAGAATTTGCGCCTTATAAAGTAGGTGAAAAAATTGCTCAAATGGTATGTTTAAAATACCCAACAGTTAAATTAGTAGAAAAAAAAGAATTAAGTGAGACAGAACGTGGTGAGGGTGGTTTTGGTTCAACAGACAAAAAAGAATAAAATATGGATAAAATAAAAGAAATGTGTGCCCCAGTTATGGAAGAATTGGAACGCTTAGTTGGAAAAAAAGGTGCATCAAAAGATTTAGAATTAACTAATGTACGTTTTGATGAAAAAAGAAATAAAGTTATTTTTTCTTGGAAAAATCCAAATGATAAGGGCGCTTTGTATAATGATTAAAAAAAATAGTTGATTTATGTTAATAAAAGATATGAAATATTCGTACAATGATATTACTATTGTACCAGCACCAATAACAACAGTAGAACATAGAGCAGACTGTAATCCTTTTTTAAATGATGGTATGCTACCAATTTTTACAGCGCCTATGAGTAGTGTTGTTTGTGAAGAAAATTTTGAATTATTTGAGGCGAATAAAATTAATGCAATTTTACCTCGTTCATATTCTTTTGATAAAAGAAAAGAATACGCATTAAAAGGTAAGTGGGCTGCATTTTCTTTACAAGAATTTGAGAATAATTTTGTTGAGAAATTTGATAATGAAGTTGCCCCTAAAGTATTGATTGATATTGCTAACGGTCATATGCAAAAACTTTATGATTTAGTAAGACAAACTAAAGACAATTGGGGAGAAAAAAATATTATCATTATGATTGGTAATATTGCTAACCCTCTCACTTATAAAGAAGTTGTTGAATGTGGTGCTGACTTCGTAAGGGTATCTGTTGGTTCTGGTATGGGTTGTATTACATCATCAAACACATCCATTCATTATCCTTTAGCTTCTTTAGTTCAAGAAACATATTTAATTAAACGACAAATTTCTGAGCAAATGGGTGTTAGTATGGATGCTCTTCCTAAAATCATTGCTGATGGTGGTGTAAGAAATTATTCTGACGTAATTAAAGCACTTGCTTTAGGAGCTGATTATGCAATGATTGGTGGTATTTTTTCAGCGTTAGTTGAGAGTGCTGCTAAAATGTATTTTGATGACAAAGAAGTATTACCTTTATCACGTCATAAGGTAGTAGAACATAATGGGATTTTTACTATTACTGATAAGGAAAATGGTAAACTTTATTCAGCAAATGAATTAAAGAAACGTTTTTATGGTATGGCATCTAAGCAAGGACAAATTGATATGTATGGTGTTAAACAAAAAACAGCAGAAGGTATTGTGAGATATATTAATGTAACTACTAATTTAAATAAATGGGTTGAAAATATGATTGCATATTTACAATCAGCAATGAGTTATACAAATATATTTAGAGTTTCAGATTTCGATACTGTAACGACAGTGGTAATTTCAACAAATACATATGTGAGTGTTAATAAATAAAAAAAAAATAAGGATTCGAAAGAATCCTTATTTTTTTTTATAATGATTTACGAAAATTAACGTAATTCATTGATGTTCCAATATGTCAAACCATCAACGCGGATGTGACCATAGTAACGGTTGTTAACCATCTTCTTAGCGTAACGAGTCATGATACCCTTTACTGGAGCAAAGTTGAATGGGTTATACATTGTAGGAGTTAATTGCATTGGAACATATGGAGCATAGATATAACCTGTATCTAACAAGCTCTTACCTTTGTGACCGATAATCATTGAATAGTGAGGTGCATATGGGTCACGATATACTTGATAACGTGCGCTTAATGAACCGATTTTTTCAATACCCATGTTGTATTGGTCTTGTTCAGCAGAAGCGTCTGATACGTGGAAGTATTCAAGGTTGTCGAACAATGCAGAAATTTCTGAAGAAACAACGATGAAGTTTGCACCACCACGAAGAGTTGCTTTGTGAATTTGAGCAGAGATTTGGTTAATCTTTGTCATTAATTCTTGATTCCAATCCTTTTGAGTGTAGTTAGTTGAGAAAGCAGCCATACGTCTCCAACCATTTACATCCCAACGTGCTTGCCAAGGCGCACCTTTACGTAAGTCACGTAAGATTTCACGGTCAATTTCGGCAGCGATTTGTTCTGAAAGGATAGATGTTAATTCAGCTTCAGCGTCAATGTTGTGGAAAGCAGAAACGTCTTGAGCTAATTCAGGTGACCAAGTAGCACGTAATTTACGTTCTTCAACTGCAACAGTAACTGAATCAAGTTTGAAAGATACTTCACCGATTTCAGTTTCTAATTCAAGTGAATCGTATTGTGCCCAAGCAACCATGAATAAATCATCAGCAGTTGCAGTTGCTTCTAATTGAGCAGCTTCAATACCAATGTAACCATCAATTGTTTTACCTTGTAAACGGCAAGGTTTAGCGAGGTCAACTTCAAGATAAATTACACCATTAGCATCAGCAGGACCGTATTCTACAATACCTTTACCATATTTTTGTGTAACAACACGGAAAGGAACGTTTTCACCTTGAGCGAATTCAGTAGTAACACCTTCAGCATCAGCAGCAATAGATACTTTTGTCATAACTTTCAAAGATGCTAAGAATGCTTCTGTATCCATTTCGTTACCATCAGGACCAGTTAATTTGCTTGCATTGAAAGAAGAGAAACCATTTACAGCAATAATCATGTTACGGATAGTACCATCAAAACTTGCTTTGTAAGTATGTAAACCTTTTGTAAATGGAACCATGCCAGCCATAGTTAATTCTTGAACAGTAGCATTACCAACTTTGATAGTTACCTTACCTTTAGAGTTGTCAAACAAGAAGTCATTGTAGAACAAGTCATACAAAGATTTTTGCATATATTTAACAACTTCTGGATTTCCATTAACTACATCATCTGGTAAATAGTAACGAGGTTCAACAGCACCTTCTTTGTTACGGTTTACACGGTTATAACCCATTAAACCTTTGTGAGCACCAGTTGCGCCGTCTACCAATTCGCCATTTTCGCCAAGACCTTCCCATTCTCTTTCTGATGTTACAGGGAGGATGAAGAACAATTTACCTACTGGTAAGTTCATAGCTTGAACTGATACGATGTCGTTAGCAAGTAATTTGCTGAATACACGACGGATAATAGGGAATACAACAGTTTCGAAAGAACCACTGTTATCAGAAGCTGTGGCTTCTTGAATCAAGTGTTTTGCTTCATTTTCATAAAGTGTTGCAATGTTTTCCTTGATATTACCTTCAAGACCTTCTACGAAACCGAGTTGTTCCCAACGGTTTTGGATGTCTTCACGGATTTTCTTTTGTGCGTTAAGTTCGATATTACCAACTTGTCCGCTAGTTAAAAATTCTCTCATTATTAATTTATGTTTTTTTTTTAATTATTTTTTATTTTTTACACAATCTATGCATTAAGTCTAATGATTCCATAAGGTCTTGTGATTGATAAATTTGTGTTTCATTAATCATTTTAGAACCATTTGTTGTGAATTGTTTTTCTTCGTTAATATTCATAGTATTATTTTTCTTCAAATCACGTGAAATAGATTCATAAAGACTCTTAGATTGTTCTACAGTTTTTGCTTCTTTGCCGAAACGTGCAATAATTTCTTGTTTTTCTTCTTTTGTTGTAGAATTTTCAGAAATCAATTTAATGATTTGTCCAAGATTAATGTTAGTTACAGCAGCTTCTTCTAAAACTGATTTAAATTTGTTCAATGCAGATTTAAGTTGTTCATTTTCTTTTAAAATCTTTTCAACTTTATCCATCATTTTACTTTCATTTGTTGCACTTTTGTATCTTGGGTCAGCAGTACCACTAACTTTAGAACCACCTTTACTCATATTGCGTGCTTTTCTTCCATTAGAATTAGGTACGTGTGATTTAGAAGTACTGTTTTGTTGTACAAAACCACCAACATTTGTTGCTTCTTCCATAGTTTCTTCTGCAACTTCTTCTTCAGTAAATGGTTTAGTGCTACCTTTTCCAGCCCAAGGTTTTTTACCTGATTTAGGAACACCAGCATCCCAATCATTTACTTTTTTACCAGGTTCTTTTGTTCCTGGATTTGTCATGACATCTTTCTTTTGGTAATTGTCTGTATAACCAACGTGTGAGTCATATTCATTTAATACAATTTCAAATAATCTAGATTCGTTCATATTTTCATTTTCAATTTCTAAGTCACTGTTAGCTTCATCACCAAAATCAATATCATTCTCTTGTTCAGACTTTGAACCACCGAATGAGCTTAAATCTAGTAAGTATTCAGCGCCAGTTTCATCATCTTTAATTTCCACTTTTTTTGTGTCTTTATCAACATTTACATGAACTTGGTCTTCGTCCTTCAAGAGTTTGTAAACTTTCACGATTTCATCGTCATTCGCTTCTGAGAAGTCATACTCATCATCTGACACTTTATATTTTTCAAATTCTGCCCATCCTTCGTCTTCTGTTTCTGCTGTTGCATCTTCCCCATCAAAATCAGTTGTTTCTGCATCACCTTCAACACTTTCTTCATCTGCGTCTACTGTTTCAACTTCCGCTTCTTCAGTATCTTCAGCAGTTTCAGCATCATTTTCTGCGTCAGTTGTGGTATCATCCACTTCATCTTCAATCTCATAATCATTTTCATCTTCTTCAGATAAAATTTGATTATAAGTTTCTCTTACAGCCTCGCCAAGTAAATCACGAACTGCTTGAGTTGTATTCTCTTTTAAAGTATTAGCAAGACTTTCGTAATCCAATAAAGATTCTTTTACAAAATTGCTTCTAATCTCTTTCATTATTAAATAATTTATTTTTATCTATTATTTTTTATATAAATATATTAATATGATAAAAAAAATGTTTTTTTTTATCATTTTTTTTCTAAAAAAATTAAAAAAAACATCAAATCATATAAAATTATATGATTTAATGTAAAAAATTATGATTTGAGTATATCTTTTATTTTATCAATTTTTTCATTTAAAACTGAAAGTTGTACATGATGTCTAGCAAAAGACTCCATATAAGGTTGTAATTCTTCTCTACTTGAACCAATATAAGCATTTGGTGTACTTGGGTCTGCAACAACATCCCAACAAATTAATTCAAAATCATCACCAACAATATATTGTCCCATTTTTTGTTCAACAGAACCAACACCTCTTGATGACACACCAATCTTATACCCATTAAGTAAAAGGTTGGCAATAGTATCACCAAAGGAAGATGCGATACCGTGCTTAACAAAACCTTGTGTTACATTTAATTCTAATTTTCCCACAAGAGTTCTACCTTCCCAATGTAATTCAATAATGTTATGTGAAATACGTCCCAAATCTATTGTAGAATCGGAAGGGTGATTGCATTCACCTAGAGCTCTTTTTTCTTGAATTCTTTGTTGATATAATGCAACTTGTTTTTTTAAAATGCCTTCTGGATAAATTCTACCATTAGCATTCTTAATCCCAAATTTTTGGAATACTGCATCAACGACAAAAGGATAAGGGCAATGCCATTCGCCATTGCCTAACGATTCTTTAATATATTGTGTTTGCTTATCTGAAATAGACATATAACCATCATTTTCAATAAGCAATCCTTTACCTACATTATTTTTCTTAATTTCAACTAAATCATTTTTTTTCATGATTATATGTAATATTTTTAATAATAAATATTCGTTAAATAAAAAAAAGGTAAACAAATTAATGTTTACCTTTCGACAAAATTAAAGAATTATTTTGAAAATCAGCAATTAAATCATTTATTAAAGGTTTGAATAAATCAATTACATTTTCTTCTAAATCTGGTAATAATAAAATTTTACTTTTTTGTTTCAAATAAATTTCAAAGTTAAAAAAATTCTTCTTGTGTATTTGTAATGATGAACTTTTAATTTCAAAATTACTTATAAAATTCTTATCAAAAAACTTGGATTTTAAAATTTCTTTAAATAATTCTTTCTTAAAATTAATAAAAATATTTTCAATTATTGAATTAAATTCTTTTTCCTCTTCAGGTTCAACCCAAGTTTTACAAGATACATAAATCACTTTGGGTTGATATTTGTTTGTTGTGCCATATGAAATATCACACAAATCATTGATTTTTATTTTTATTTCTTTATTTGTTCTTTTCATTTTTTTTTACACATATATTACATTTAAAATATATGTTTTTTTATTGAAAAGTCAATATCCTTTAAGCAAAATCTTTATTGAACAAGGTCACTGATTGCTTTTCTCAATGAATGTTTAATACTTTCATCCATATCATATCTAGGATAAACACCTACTCCTTTATCATTACGAGCAAACTCTTCCCCTTCTTTTCCATAAGATGAAGCGCCCATCGCATACATAGCGCCTTTTCCTTTATAATCATGAACATTATTATTACCCAAACGTGAATCCATCATTGATAACTCTAATCTTGCTTTAGAATCTGCAACATCACGTTTAAATTTTTCATAAGCTTTTAAACCACTTTCATCATCTTCACTTCCAAAACGTTTTTGGGCAATTTCAAAATCTCTATTAAATGCTGATTCTTGTTCTTCTGGTGTTCTATTTGGATAATATTGTTGCATTAAAAAATCTTTTAACTCTTCATCTGAGAATGCTTGTTCGTTTAATATTCTATTCACCGATTCTTCAATGATTTTGTGCAAATCATTTTCAGTTATTCTAATTAATTGTTTCTTTGCCATATTTTGATTTTCTTGTACATTATTTATTTTATTTTCGAACCATTGAATCATATTTTTAGATGCGTTGTCAATAACATCATTTAAATGTGGAAATGGTTCAATATGAAACATTATATCATTATTAAATAAAAAAGTATAACCATCACCATCCATTCCTAATTGAATGTTTCTGTTATTGATAAAATTATCTATCTTATCTTCATCATACCCTTTATCATAAAGTTCATCACTAACTTTTCTTAACACTCCCATTAATATTAGTTTTGAGGGAGTAAATGATTCGTTAACTTTTTTCTTTTCTCTCCACCCACTTGCATATATCGCTTGTCCTTGTTTATCTGCTTGTGCTTTAGTTGGATATACTTTACCACTTTTCCCCCATTTATATCCACCTTTTACTTTATGTGTTGGCATATATAAATCAACTTTTTAAAATATCTCTTATTTCCAATAATTTTGCAATATCTTTCACTAAACTATTTTCACAAAATACCATATTATTTAATTGCTCTTGTATTGCTTCTAAACCTTCTCTATCATCACTATTTGCTGTTTCCAATAAAGAACTAATTGTTTCAATGCATTCATTTTTAAATTTATTAAATAAATTTTCTTTTTTTTCTGAAGCATTTGCAGATTTAACATCCATAATTTCCTTAACAATAGATTTTTCTTCTTCTGTTAAAATGTTTTTATATTTTGCTTCAAATGATTCCATCATATTATTAAAATCTAAAGAAGAAACATTATTTGGTTTATAAGTACAAAAATCAATAATAGTATTTAAATTTTCATTAATTGTATTTAAATTACTTAATTTAGGGTTATGTTTAAACAAATAATCACAAGATTCATAATACTTTAAAACACATTCATCAATTACAGATGTGGGACGAATATTATTTTCTTTGATAATATCAAAGACTTTTTTATTACTTTCTTTTAATGTTTTAGTATCAATGGTTTTCTTTAATAAATCCAAAGCTTCATTAATATATATTCTTTTATCAATACCTTCATTAATGTTCTTTAAAGCATTATGGAATTTAAATTGTACTAATAAATTATTGTCATTTTTTATGGTTTCGATAAATTCTCTAACAACATTTTTCTTTGTTTTAAATAAAGTTGGTAAAGCATTCTCAAAAATATAGTTTGCCATTCCAAAGTTAGTACATTCATAAGTTAATTTACTATCTTCTCTATATAACTTATAATATTCATCTGCTTTTTTCATCATATCATCATATTCATCAAAATGACCATTTTGCATAGCTTCTTCAGCTTTCGCAATATAATCTTTCCATTGAAGTATATATCTATTATTTTCCATATAAATTTATATATTTTTATTATAAATATTTGTATAATTTGTTTTCATATGATATTTATAAAAAAAGATAAATAATAAAATAATATTATAACAAATTATGGCAAAACAAGTAATTAGATTAACAGAAGGTGATTTACACAGAATCATTGAAGAAAGTGTAGAACGCATCATTAGCGAAAATATGGAAAACGAAGGTTTTTGGAACAACTTCAAAACTGGTGTTAAAACTTTTGCTAATGCACCAAAAGCTAAAGGTGGTTTAAATTTAGGTGCTCGTTGGGATGCTGCTAAGAAAAATTATGCAACCCAAGGTGAATATGACGATTTAAAAGATTTATTGACTAAGATGAGAGAATTGGTTAATAAAAAACAATTAGACCCAAATAAGACTGTTGCACAATTGTTAGGTGGTGCGTTAAACAACAATAAGTTTGGTACTATGGATGGTATGTTAGCAAATCGTATGGGACAAATGAAAAAACGTGGTTTATAATTAAAACAACCAACTTAAAACATAATTCAATGGTTTCAATGTTACAATCTCTAACTGTTCTAAAATAGTTAGAGATTTTTTATTTTTTAATGTTTCATATCTTTCCAAATTTTCCCCCATTTTGATTTCATATCCATATTTTTCTTTTATTTCTTTGCATACTTTTCTAAATTTTTGACCATGAGGAAATAAAAAATTTTTCACACCAATTATACTATACACATAATAATGTACCATTTCATGCATTAATGTATTTTTCAATAATTCTTCATCCCATTCATTTTTTTTATTTATCCATATACGCGCCTTTGTCTGTCCTATTTGTGGAGAGAACCTAGCATATTCATGATTAGAAGAATATAATGAAAAGTTACACATTTTTAATTTGTTTTCAAAATATGATTTATTATATTCTTTAAATTTTTCTTTTAATAAATTTATTGTTAATACCATAGTAATTGTTTATTTAATAAAAAAGGGGCAATATCTTGCCCCTTTTTTTATTCTTTAATTTCGTTTAAAGATTTCAACATTTTGTCAAATTCTTCATTAATCATTAATGTTTTATCTAAGATAGGCATCCTTTCAAAAACAGCATTTTTTTGTAATTTGTTTTCATTAATGAAAAAATTAGTGTTTATTTTACCACTTTCAGTTAGTAAAGTGCCTTTATTACGTTTAGATTCCATAGGCATTTCTCCTTCAGCACCAGCGATTTCACCATTTTCATCCCCTCCTACATCACCTAAACCATCAACTTCAGCACCCATACCATCATCTTCCATAGGTGGCATATCCATACCACCCATATCACCTACTGGACCGCCACCGCCGCCACCCATTGGTGGACCGCCCATTTCATCACCCCCGCCTTCTTGTGCTTGTTGGTCTTGATATTCTGCTCCTGGTTCTCCATAGATTCTATCAACATTATCAAATAAACCAGTTTTCTTAATAATTTGAGTTGTCTTTTCTAATTCAGCAGCTAATGCTTTTTCTAATCTTATTTCTTCTAAATTAGATTGAATATCTTTATCACTCCATTTCATAATTTCTTTCAATGCACGTGTTGCTGACATAATTGGAATACCATTTCCTGGGTCTGCCACAGCATCTCTCATTGCACTAATTTTCTTTTGAATGTTTTCAATTTCTAATTGCTCTGCTTGAGTTGATGGATTGTTCATTGATAAAGAAAAATTAGTTAATTCATCGTGAAAACCTAAAAGATATAAATGAATTGTTGCAACTTTAGTCATTTCCATCAAAAATGCTTGTTGAATACGATTTACTCTACGTGTAAATCTAATATCCATCAATGCTAAATTTTTTCCATCACCAGCACCTTCTTCATAATTTAAAAATGTTTTAGGGATACCTAAAGCAGTAAAAAGTTTATTTTGCACAAATTTAATGTCATCCATAGCAGTTAAATTTTGTGCAGCTGCTAAAGTATCAATAGGAGTTGGAGCATTTTGGTCTCTAACAGGAATGAATATATCTTGGTCAACTGAAAGTAAATTTTTTCTTAAATCTACTTGACCAGTCATAGGGTCAATGATTGGTGTTCTTTTAAAGTTATTCGCAATTTCTTGTACATAACTTTGAACATCTGCATCATCAATCGCACCAACATAAATCTTATATACACGTCTTTCTATTGAACGTTCCAAACGATAAATCAACATCATATCTTCCATAAGACTTAACATTCTCCAATGTCTTCTTGCCTTATGTAAATAACTCATACCATATGGTAAATAAAGAGAATCTGTTAACAATCTAAAATGTGCTATTTGCCAATTTCTAAATGGAACTTGTGAGTTATTTTCACCTACCCAAACGAATTTAGTTTTCATATCTTCTTCACTAACTTCTTGTGTGTTTGCCATACCATAAGGGTTTGTTACCCCCATTTCTGAACGTTCCATACTATAAACAGGAAGTTGTTTCCAACCTGTTACACCAAGTTTGTTATTGATGTTTAATAACATAAATTGATTACCATATTTACACATACCTCTAATAATCATAGGAGCAGTTACTTGAATATCCAATCTGTTTATGAATAATTCTTCCAATACATTTTTAATTCTATCAGAAGATGAATAAATATTAAGTAATTGATTCTTACTATTATTGATACAAGATTCTTCTGCTAATATATCAAGAGCAGCACCAATTTCTGGAAATGAATCCATCAAATCTGCATCACGATACATTAATTTAATGTTATTTAATCCAGCGAATGCTTGAACTGATAAATCTGCATTTGCTTTTAACCATCTTTGATTTAAATAAGCATTTTGTTGAAGTTCTTTTTTGGTTTTAAGATAATCTTCTTTATTGTCTGTTTTATAGATAATGTTATCTCCATTAGATGACGAAAAATCATATGAATTATTATGAGATTGAGTCAATCCCCAATCCCCACTTATCGCTTTATCTAATTTTTGAAAAACAGTTAATTTTTGCTTTGCCATTTTTAAAAAAATTTTATAAAATATATTAATTATTTCATTACTAATAAATAGTAAAGTAAATAAAAAATGAGTGAATATTATTTCACTCATTATTTTAAATCATCAAAATTACAATCTTGGTTTAAAAACTTGCATAACAGCTTGTTGAATAGATTTTTCTTTATCTTGTGTTTGCTGATAGAAATTTTTAAATACTTCCATAAATTTTTGTCCCCACAAACCTTGTGCTTGATTACCCTCGTGAGCTGTTCTGTATTCAATTCTTGGAATGCCCATTGAAGTTCCTCTAATAATTACTTCTATATTTCCAAAATTATATTTACCATCAATGTTCATTTCTTGTGGGCGTTCATCACATTCCCATTCATTTAAAATTCTATTTACACTTTCTTTAATGATTTTATGTAAATCGCTTTCTGTTAATCTAATTAATTGTTTTGCCATGTTCTATTATATGTTTTTATTCTTTTTATTTTCTACTACCAAATAACCACATAAAATTTCCATATTGTGGATTTGATGGTGTTTTACTTAAAGTTTTATTACTATAGAATGGTGCAGCTTTAGGTCTCATATCAATGTTATTTGGTTGAGTCCTTTGAGAAAAACCGCTATTCATAGTATATGCCCCTAACATTGCAGCATCTTTATTTTTAATATCTTGTAATTTATTAACAGTAAATTGCATAACAAATAAACCCATTGCAAGTGACGTTAATGTATCATCATGCGAACCTGCCATGTGGTCCATGCGTCCAGTATCACCTTTAAAAATCCAAGTATCTAATTCATTAATCACTCTATGGGAACGAATTTTAAATTCATTATTCCTTACCATTCCCGCAAAGTTTGCTAACACAGGGTATCTATTACCTTGAAAATGAAAACCAGGTAGTTTATTAGTATAATCAATTTTATCTTTTGTTGAATTTTGTATTGTATATGTTTTTTGGGCAGCATCTTCATAATAAAGATTCTTATAACCCATATTAATTAACGTTAATAACAATGCGTCTGCTTGACCACCTGTAGCATCTGCAACTACATATGCATTATTATACATTGTGGCATATTCAAATACCATACCACCAATATCATCTCCCAAACGTCTTCCAACATATTCGGCAACTTGCTCTACAATAGGCATACCGTTATCATCTCTACCATCCATATCAATAATTTCAATGGCAGTTTTATCTTCACTTGTACCACGAGATGGGTCAACTGCACAAATATACCTATGTCCTTCAATTGGTGGTTTCCAAAACCAAGTATCATCATTCATTGGGTCTTTTAAATCTTCAAGTGGTTCACGAACATTTAATGTTTCTTGCATTTCAATGAATTCGGGAGCAACAACGTTATTTGCAGAACCCATAAATGACACATCCAATTCTTGTGCAATTTTCATTGGGTCATTATTGAATGATTTACACATTTCTTGATACCAAGGATTAGTTGGTTTCCAACCATCTTGTTCTAATTTTTTCCATTTTTCTTCATTATAAGGTACAGTACCACTCTCATCTAATACTTCTTCTTTAATAATTTGTTTTTCTCCTGTTTTTTCATCTTGTTTGTACCATTGAAGAAATTTATTATAACGTAAATCTTGATACCATTTAAATTCAACAGCATTATAGTTGTTTTCTTTAGCTAATGCTTGACGATATGTATTATAGTATAATTCATCTTTACCGTTAGGAGTTGATACCATTATAATTTTACGTTTAGGATTTGATGCTGATGCCGCAACAGCAGATGTGTAAACTGCCAATCCATTTTCAATGAAAGCTGCCTCGTCAAAAATTAAAATCGAAACAGCAGAAATACCACGAGCTGCATTTTCACCACTTGACCTTGCATATACCTTACAACCATTAAATAACTCTAATTCAGATTTACTATTCTTAACGAATATGTCTTTTTTATTCTTTTCTGATTTAGGGTCAGTTGAATAATAATCGTCTCCCCAATACCATCTAGGAACTTGTAATAAGAATTCTCTAATTTTTGTCACTAACTGATTTGCCAAATCTAATTTATTACCAATACATAAAATAGTTTCTGGAGTTTCGGGTGTGGCGAATACCATTTGAGCACAAACATATGCACTTGATACTGTTGTAATACCACATTGTCTGTGTTTAATTGCAATACTAGCTGGATTGTCAGCAATGCTTTGTAAGAACACTTTTTGTCTTGGGAAAAGAGTAAAAGGCGTTGACCTACCAGCACTTGCATTGAAAGTAGAAAGATATTTTTCTATAAAATATACTCTACTTGTATCCATTAAACTTCTCGCATAATCTATTTGTATTTGTTCATAATCTATCATAAAATAAGTTTTTTTAATTATAAATATTGGTATATAATAAAAATGGACGAATCAGAACGATTCGCCCATATGTTTGAAATGTCCATCGGACTTGTCCGTAAATAGACTGATATTAAGCAAGAGTTGTTGGTTGTTTAATTAATTTTGAATTTCATTTTCCAATTCTTGTATACTATCACATGGTTTTGTTAAAATCTCACCAGTTTTATAGTTTTTTAGTACTAATTTCTCCCCAACATATGCAATACCGATGTCTTTATTACCTTTATTAAGTTTTTTATCCCTATATTTAAGGAATTTCTCGCCTTGTGCGAATTTTTTACCGTGATAAGAGTCATGAGGTATCTCACTAGGTGAGTCATACATACCATACCCCTCTCTAGCTTTTTTATATGCAGCATGGGCTGCCCTATCCGCTAAATCACCAGATATTTCTGCCAATATCTTATTCACAGATTCTTCAATTACTCTTTGTAAATCACTTTCAGTTAATCTAACTAATTGTTTCTTTGTCATATCTATTATATATTTTTATTCTTATTATTTTTTAAATGCAATCACACCAACTTCTTCACCTTTTTTATTCTTTAAAGGTTTAACATTGATATTGCTATCTTGTGCTAATTTATTCCATAATTTACCAATAGCTTCATCATTTGTTGTTGTGCTGTCATTATCTGAATAAAATGTTGCTGTACGATTTTTAAACAATGAAATAGCATTTCCAAATAAATGAATGAATGCTTGATATAATTTAAAAGCAATGCCCTTTTGTCTTAATTCTTGTGCTACGTGAATATGCAATTGATAGAACATTCTTTCACCAATATATACGCTTTCTGCTCTAAAATAAACTAAATCTGTTGGAATAACTGTTTCATTAATAACAACATTAAGAACCCACATATGTTTATTAGATTGTCCAATAGTAGGTATATCAATTTCTTCTTCACTGAAATCAATATCAGTATAAGATGATTCAATTAATAATTTTTTATATATTTCATTATCACCATTACCCTCTTCATCTTCATTTAATTCTTCAGCAGTAAAACATTCTTCTTCTATAATTTCATCATCTTCATTATCTAATTCATCAGATGTAAAAAAAGAATCATTAATTAATGTCTCATTATCATTTTTATCTTGAATAAATTGATGGATATTATTCATTTCAAATTCTTTTTCTGCATCATTGATTAATTCTGATACATAATCATTACCTCTTTTAGTTTTTGCTAAAATTTCTTGCATATTTTCATTAAATTCATCAACAGGTAATTCACATAAAATTGAAAAATAATAAGGCATAAATTTAGTATCATCCACCCCATTTGTTATAATATCCCACAATGGAACACCCATACGTAAATCCCAAGGTTCTGCTAATAAGAAATCTGCTTGTCTAATGATATATGATGCTTTTTTATTATCTTCAGGTAAACCGTGTGATGCAAATAATTCAAAAAAACCTCGTATAGTTTCGGTTAATAAGAAAATAAAATTTGTACCTTGTGCATTAATAACAGTTTTTTCACCAACACGTCCTAATTCAACTTC
>JAEIGA010000132.1_pt1 | contig 101507 bp, 111 predicted proteins | sample 9270691 | NCBI WGS metagenome assembly JAEIGA01 (sample SAMN17057246, study PRJNA624740) | gut metagenome | biome: biome; isolation source: fecal sample | host: Bos grunniens | place: China: Xizang | collected 2019 | reverse complement strand
TGGTTATTAATCGACAAATGACAGTGAACCACCATTGTCTGCCCCTCTCTTTTTTTAATTTTTAGGAGACGTAGCTCAATTGGTTAGAGCGTATGCCTGTCACGCATAAGGTTGCGGGTTCGATCCCCGTCGTTTCCGCCATAAGTTATGATCTGCATCGTCTAGCGGCTAGGATACCACCTCCATGGTGGAGACATCAGTTCGAGTCTGGTTGAGATCACTTTATAGTTTGGGGTTATTGTTATTGTTTCTATTTTTCCTCCCCTTCTTTTCACAATAGTATAACCCCTTTTTAGTTTCAACAATGAATTCCTAGAAGTTTGCCTTCCTAAATGGCTTCCGAGACTTCTAGGGATTGCTTTTATAAAGTTCTAATATATAGGTTTTAGATTACTATTTTCTGAAGTGTTTTTAGACAGGAAAAGTATTATGTTTGGTGATATTAATAGAACAATAAATACAGTTGAAGTTAAATTAAATGGAAAAACTATAGGAATATATGTAGATGTAAATTCTGCTAATGATTCATTGAGAAAAAAACAGATTAATTATAATAGTGTATCATATCATTATGGTACATTGACAGAAAAACAAAATAATGAGTTGTTTTGGAAATTAATTCGAGAAAGAAAATTTGAAAAAGTAAAATAGGAGGCTTACTCAAGTGGCTGACGAGAGCGGTTTACTAAACCGTCAAGGAAGTAATTCCTTCGGGGGTTCGAATCCCTCAGCCTCCGCCAGAGATTTGAATGCGTAGAAATACCTGTTCAAATGTGTATTGCAAATCGCAATATAGAAAGTTGTTGTAAAGAAAATCAAATAAATTCATGTTAACCTAGCTTTTTGGCTAGGTTTTTTATTTATTGCTTTACATTATATATTTATTTTTATATAATTAATATATATAGGAAAAAGAATGACACGGATTAATGTTATACCTGTTATAGAATTATCAGATCAGCATTTAATTGCTGAATATAGAGAATTACCTAGAGTATTAAAACAAAATATAAATACTATAGATGCTCCGAAGGTATATTGTTTAGGTAAAGGACATGTAAAATGGGCCAAAAAGCATGAATTGTTTTTAGTAAAAAGATATATAGATTTAGTTAGCGAAATGCGATTTCGTGATTTTCATGTGTCCTATGACTTGTTATTTGATGTATCTAATTTTAAAAATGATTATATACCTACTGCAAAAGCATTAGAAATTAATAAAAGTCGTATTATAGAAAAAGTTACTTTAAAACCAGATTGGTATAGATGGACAAAAAGAAATAAACCTGATTGGATATGAGGTATATATGTATAAGCGTTGGTTATGTAAAATTTTTGGGCATAAATGGATCAGTACTGGTTTTGGACATTTTGTATGTAAATATGAAGGATTTAGATGTAAGCGCTGCGGTGGAATGAAAACAGAAAGAGTAATTAAGCACCCATAGCTCAGCTGAATAGAGCATCAGATTTCTAATCTGCAGGTCGGGGGTTTGAGTCCCTCTGGGTGTGCCAAGAATTTAAAGGAGCAATTATGAAAAAAATATTTTGGGCAATTGTATTATTAACATTCATTACTTGTATTATTGGTGGTTTTATTGAAGCTTTTACTAGACCTGAAGTAGGTGGATGGTTTTTGTGGGCGATGTTTAGTGGACTTACTGGATTTGTTTGCTTTATATTAACAGATTTGTGGGGTGAATAATTTTTTGGTTATACTTTAGTGGGGGTTCTAAATAATATGGCTGTTATAAAAAGATATTTTCCTAAATTTACAAAACAAAAATGTAGATATATTACAGTTTCTCCGTGTGGTGGAAATTACGAACCATATTTTGAAATGTGGAGTAAAAAGCCAATGGTTGCATGTAATAGCTATAATGGAAGGTATGATTGGGTAGGAACAGGTAATATAACACATACCGGAGAATCTAATTTTTCAAAAGAGCAGTTAGAAAAATTAGGTTGGAAATATTTTAGTTATTATATTAAGAATAATATTTGGAAGCCTGAAACTAGTATAATTGAATTGAAAGAATAAAATGAATAGTTTTTCTCAATATTTTCATGAATTTTTTACACCTGCAGAAAAAGCTTTGTTTATGCGAGAGTTGAATTATGCAGGTAAATTTTATACATATATCAATAGTACCGAAGCTAATTGGGATATTGCAACCACTCGATTTAAACAATTGTTACCCTATGGAAATATTGATTCTTTTTATGTAGAAATTAACAAAAACGCTACTTCTATTATTGATCAGCTCTTTAATAATTATGTACAAGATAATACTTTTGTAATAAGTGTATTAGAGCATGGTAGTATTATAAATAATGTAAACAAAACAAAAAATCATATAGTTTTAACCTATGATATTATAAAAGCATTTGATATAGATAAACTTGTTACTGCTTATAATAATAGTGGTTGTACAAATTTATTTATTTATGGAGCAGGTATAATCGAATCAAATATAATTCCACAGAGTTTTTATTTATCCTTAAAAAATAGATTAGTTGAAGAAAATATTCCACATTTTTTTGTTTTAGACGATGTTCAAGGAATGTTTATTGTTCCTCGTGATTATCAAATTTTTGATTGTGTTACTTTTACTTGTCATTCTTTAATCCCCCATTATAATTCGGGTATAGTTTTATCAAAGAAAAAAGAAAATTTAGGTTATTGCGATGCTAAACCTTTAAATGATTTTTTAGATATTTTGATACCTATTGTTATCAATAAAAAAGATAGATTATATTTATTTAAATTTTTTATAGAGCAATATTTAGCCGAAGAATTATTTAACACAGATATTTTTTATACTCCTAAAGATGTCTCTTGGAATATGTTTTATTTATGTATTAGAGATAATATACTTATTCAAAAAATAATAAGTAAGTACAAAGACGAACTAGCTGGGTATTGGATTGATTTTTATGAGAATACTTTTATGATTAAAGCTAATTTTATTTTACAGCTCGAGCCTGACGAAATTATAAAAGGATTTAAATTATTAAAACAAGTATTACAAAAGTGTATAAAATTAAAAAAGCAAAGGAGTATATAAAATGGCAAGAACCATTGGCACAGCAAGTTATGGATTGAGAGCACCTATTATCCAAGAAGGTGATAATTTGCAAGAAATAGTTACAGATATTGTATTAACTTCTGGGATAGATATTAAAGATAAAGATGTTATTGGAATTACAGAGTCATTAGTTGCAAGATCAGCAGGATGTTATGTTACTTTAGATGAAGTGGTAGAAGATATTAAAAGACTAAGTAATAATGCTGATAATATTTTAGTATTTCAGCCAATTTATTCAAGAAATAGATTTGCAATGATTTTAAAAGCGATTGCTAGAGCTGCTGGTAAGAAAGTATATATTCACATGCCATTATATGATGAAGTTGGTAATGTTGTTAGAAATCATCCATTTACTGGATTAAATTATGATGAATATTACACATCTATTGTAGAAAAAGAAGGTAAAGAATGTGTAATTGTAGGAGAAGCTCAAACCTCTCAAGTAGATTATGATTTGCGTGATATATTTCGTGAAGCATTTGTAATTGATTCTAGAACGCATTGTAGTCACTCTTATAAAGATAGAGATGATATTATTACATTGGCGGATATATGCTCAGATAAATGTGATTATGGATTATATGGAAGTAATAAATCCACAGAAGAGATGTTAAAATTATTTCCATCACACAAATTATCAATGGAATTAGTAAATGGAATCCAATCTAATATTTTACGTGCGACAGGTAAAACTGTTGAAGTAATGGTATATGGCGATGGGTGTTTTAAAGATCCAGTAGGTGGAATTTGGGAATTTGCTGATCCCGTAGTGAGTCCAGGTTATACAGCAGGATTAGAAGGTACTCCGAATGAATTAAAATTAAAAGCTTCTGCTGATGCATTTATAGTAACTGCAAATCATAAACCAACAAAAGATGAATTAGATTATTTTATTAAAGAAGATATGAAAGCTTCTAAATCTAATAATATGATTGGTGATATGGCTGCTCAAGGTACTACTCCTAGACGATATGTAGATTTATTAGGTTCATTAATGGATTTAACTAGTGGTTCAGGTGATAAAGGTACTCCAATCGTTTATGTTCAAGGTTATTTTGATAATTACTTAGATGAATAAGAAAACCCGGAATTAACCGGGTTATTTTTTTATCTAAATTTTCTTTCAAAGAAATTTATATCATCTTCATATCTTATTCTATGGTAAGTTATAGTATTTTTGATAGATGTTAATTCATCTTCATTTAATTTAAACCATTCCCCAACCATTTTTGTAGTTAAACGACGTAATTCTTTATGAATTAATTTTTCGATTCGTAAAACTTGTTTTCTAGAGCATTCAAATTCTTCTGTAAATAGCAGAGTTAATTTATGTTCGTTTCCGGTTTGTAATTGTTTTAGTCGTTTATTTGGTTGTTTAGATACGCCTACTTTAATATAGCCTTGGTCATTAGAAATAATATAAATATAATCGTATGTCATGTTAAATAGAACTATATTGCGTAATAGAAAATTTTTTGTTTTTTAAATAAAAATCCGTTTTACACGAGCATTTTTTGTGTTATTATTTTAAACGTAAACGTAAAAGGAGATTTAATGGGTAAAAGTAGAATGCCTATCGCTTCATATGATGAAAACAATGCATGTTGCTGTAAGCAATGCCGTAGAAAGCTCTCTATGATTAAGTATCCTCGTATTAAAGTAATCGATGATTTGGTTTATGCTCAATGTACTTATTGTAATCATTATAGTCCATATGAGTTTATTGGTTCTACAAAAAAGAATGCAATAGCTAATTGGAATGAGACAATGCTGCACAAAGATCAAGTGGAGGCATAAATGAAAAGAGTATTAGTAATAGGTGAATATCATCCTGAGTTAAAAACAGCTTTAGACGAAGCTGTAAAAAACGGTTTAATAAAAAGTTATATTAATTTTACGACATATACACAACAAGCAGACGAAGTTTTTAATAAAACTGGTTTACCACAAGCCGTTTATCATAATCAAGAAGAATTTATTTTATCCTTTACAAAGCGTGACGATATTATGCACGATTGGATTATTATGAAAGGGCATATCCATTCTGCAGATTTTTTAAGATTAGTGATGAAATTAAATAAAGCAGTAGCAACTAAATATGCACTTTTGACCAAAACTCTTAGTCATTGTGCAATTTTAGAACATGGCAATATTAGATTTATTTTAACAGATGCTGCATTTAATTTAGCTTTGTCAGAAGATAATACACGAAATATTCGTGATAATGCTGTAGAATGTTATTGTGAATTAATCAATGATGCAACTGGATTAGCTGCATTAGAAGGTGGACCAAGAACTGTTTATGTGTTAGCTGAAGATAATACAAATATACCCGGGCAGGAATTTAAAAGTATTTTGCAGCAGTATTGGAATTATCCTCATAAGCCTATCGAAGTCTTACAATTAGATGCAGCGTTAGATTTAGATATTGCAAAATTAAAAAATTCTAAAACTACAAATAAAGATTTGGCTGATATCTTAATTGTTCCAGATATAAATGTAGGTAATGCTATTTGGAAGAGTTTAACTGTTTTTGGTGATTTTACAGTGGCTGGAATTGTATGGGGAATGTATATACCGTGTTTATTAAACTCACGAGGAGATAAAAAAGCTTCTTATTATAAGAGTTTAGAATATGGAGTTAAGATTTTACCATATGTTGATTAATTTAACTAAAAAAGGAAAAAACTTATGAAAAAACTGACTAAAAAACAATTAACTACTTTACGGAAAATTTTTTGGATGCCTCATAACTTTTATACAAGTTTAGTATATATTGTTGTAATGAGTTGGATAGTTCCTCATATCGTATATAGTTTATTTGGTATCAATATTGACTTACTAGTGATGTTATATTTATTAGTAGCAATTGTAGTTGAAAATGTTGAATTTAATAATAAAAATTAAAAATGATTTTGGAAATTTTATAGTATCGAACGAAAAATATAAGACTTTTTATGTAGTTCTATAATTAAAATAGTGAGTATGCTCTTATGAAAAAAATATATGAGTTTTTATTGTGGAATAATTGTAATAATAACTGTACCTTTTGTCATCAGCGCCTTCATGAAAGAAAAAATACTGATAAAATATTAACAAAAGAAGAGCAGATTAAGTCTTTACAATTGTGTAAAACTTTTTTGCAAACAACTTTTGAAAAAGGCAATCATATTTTATTGTGTGGAGGTGAAATATTTGATGTAACAGATACTTGGGTTAAATTACATGTAAATTCTTTATTATCACAAGTAATTGATCACATGCTTGCTGATGAGATTGAATTATTATATTTAAACACTAATCTGTTATATGAAGATTTAGAATTATTAGAAGGGTTTTTAGAAAATATCAAGCAAAATAATTTGTTTGAACGTTTACGCTTTACTACTTCTTATGATATTGAAGGTCGGTTTAATAAAAATTCAGAATTGTTATTTTATAAAAACTTAAAATATTTAACAGATACATTTGCAGATATTCGTGTAGTAGTTAATACTATTTTAACAAAAGAAGCATGCTTACGTATTCGTGAAGATCGTTTTGGAGCAGACTATTTATTAGAATATTTAGAAGAACAAGATAAAACTAAATATACTATGAAAGATTGGTCGGACTATTTTAGAGTTCAAATCAATACGATTCCATATATTCAATTAAAATCAGATACTGCACCTGCTGCACCTACAAAAAATGAAGCTTTGGCAACATTGTTACATTTAGATACTGTAATGCCTGGGTATTTAAAGTGGTATGCTGAAAATATTGGTTTAACACAAGAAAAGCTTCTGTACGAATATAATAAAGCAAATAACGAATTTGTATTTTGTTCATCAGAAATTGCAGAATGTGGGCATTCTGTAAACTTCCAATTATCTTTTGCAGATAGCACTGATTGCTTTCCGTGTGAAGTACAAAAATTACTAAAATATAATAAATAAAAGGATGGTTAAAATGGAATATACATTTAATAATGATACAAATATTACAGATATTTTATCAAAGGTAGATGGAGAAACAACATTCGTTATTACAGTAGATGCCGAATGTGAAGTAGAAAAAGTTAAGGATTTATTAACACAAGTTTCAAATCTTTCTGATTTCGGTTTTAAATTTTTTAACATACGCTTAAAAGCACTTTCTACAGATAAAAAAGTTGAAGTGTTAAAATTTGCAATTACTAATAAATTGTGCGTTACAAGTATAATCGAAACTGTAGTTTTGTTGATTAATTCGAGTAATAACTATAATCCTGAATTTTTTGAAGCGGAGGATGTTTTATTTTCTTCAGTTGTGGATTATTTAGACGTATGTGATATGACTGAAGAAGAAGTAACAAAAGTTCGTGAAGATATTGCTTTTTACTTCTTGGCTACGTTAAAATCATATGTTAATCATCCCCGCTTTATGTTAAATGCTTCTGGTAATTATGAAACAGTTCCTACCTTTTATGAATGTGTTTTAATGTTGTTAGATTTCTTTAATATCTCATTTATTTTAAATACACCTGGGTTAAAAGTTCCTGGTTTTAATGAAATTCCAAATAACATTAAAAGCGAAATAAAGCTATTAGATTTGTGGGCAGATAAACAAAAGTTTGTAGTTTCTACTTTATCTGAATTATCTAAATTAGTTAATGATAAAATATTGAATGAAACCCAGACGGAAGAATAATGACACCTGAAGAAAGAACAGAATTTTTAAAAGATATTTTAGACACTCTAGGTACAACAGATGTTTGGACAGCTGCTGGATATATTTTTCCAGACGGAAGTTTAATCGATTTTTCAAATACAGATGTATATGCAGATAGAGCAGTACGTGTTTATACGCATACTGATGTTAAGAATCTATTTGGATATAGTCGAGAAGATGTTTTACAAAACGGTGGTATTCGTATAGGATATAGTGATACTACAGATCATCCGTATGCAGAAATACTTATCTCGGAATGGGGAATTAGTTCTGCTCAATGGGAGCGTTTAAATGAATTGTTAGAGACTCCCCCTTATACACTAGACTTAGAAGTATTAAAAGCTTTTAATAATTATGTTCCTTTTTATAAGCGGTATACGATAGAAAATACTTCAACAGATATGCAGCATGATATTATGCGCTATATTGATGGAGATTTGAGTAATGCAATGACCTTTAATGAAAAATTGGGTATTCCTGATAATTTAATAAATGAGGATAATATAAATGGCTAAATATACAAATACTTTAACATATGGGGTATTAAAATCACATGTTGTTGATACTATTAAAAATACCGTTAAAAATGTAGATCAATTTAATATTCCGGGGAGCTTAAAGTCTGGATATTCTAAGTCAATGGGCTCATATAATGGAGGAGGTGCTCCTGCTGCGGGAAATGGGTATTCTATTATATCAAATAATCAAGATTTGCCAGTGCAGTATACGAGAGCTCAATTATCAACAGATTTTGAGACTTTTTGTTCTACATACGGAATTAATGGAAAAGCCGAGGATGTTGTAACTACTACAGGATTATTGAATTTCTATAATATAGTTGCTAATTTTGTAGCGTCTCGTATAATCGAATATACTGGGTATTTTAAAGATTCAAATCAAAACGTTTTGGTATATTCGCAAACTCGTGGGCAAAACGCATATCCAGTACCGGCTAAATTTGGTACGCTAGCGGATAATGAATCAGAACTAGTAACTCCAACGACAGAAGTAATTAATACTTTGGTTAATATTATGAAAAAGAATGTATCTGTGAATAACCCTAATCGTTATCAGGTTTCATTGTGGAGTTGTTCATCTAGTTCTTCTTCTAGTTCAAGTTCATCGTCAAGTAGTTCATCGTCTAGTTCAAGTTCAAGCGTATTTATTGCATATCAAACAATTGAGGTTTAAATCATGGCACTTTCTTCAAATTCTCTTATTACATATAAAGATTTAAAAGATTTAGTAGTATCAAAAATTGCATCCCTTGTAACTAATGTTAATGGGTATAGTGCTGCTGTGCCAACCGAAATGAAAAGTGGATATTCTTATACACAATCTTCAAATAAGGCAAAATGTGTAACACAAATTGATACATCAAGTATTATTCCAACAGTTACACAGGCTGAGATTGCTTCTCAATTTGAAGATTATTTAGTATCAAAAGGTGTTGCAACCAAAGCAGATACTTTGATGACAGCTACGAGTTTATTAAATTTTTATAATGTAGCAGCAGGTTTTATTACTACAAAAATCGTTATGGTTACTTCATATTTAACTAGTACTGTTGTGCCAATGTATAATAAGAATTTAACTAATTGGCCAACTGTTCCGGTTGTTTCAGCAGTAGAGGCGGGTGCAATGCCAGAAGAACCAACGAAAGACTCTGTTGAAGCAGGTATGAAATTCTTAGAAATGTTTGATAGATCACGCTTGAGTGCACATGTTATGAAATATACATATAACTTTACATGCTCATCTAGTTCAAGCTCGTCTTCTAGCTCGAGTTCATCTAGTTCATCATCTAGTTCTTCTTCTAGTTCATTTATCGCATATATGACATTAGAATAAATAATAGTAAAAAGGAGTTTCTATTGTATAAGATGGTTCAATATGGCATTTGGCCAGACTGTAGTAATTCTTGTGATTTCTGCTTATTAAAACATCATGGTAAAAAAACTCCGAAAGAAGATCGTTTATTACAATTAAACGATATGATTGAAAACATTAAAACTATTGATTGGATAACCGAGTTTTCTGATGGGATTTCTTTACTCGGTGGTGAGTTATATTTTACACAAGATCCTGATCTTCAAAAAAAATTTTTAGAAGTAATTGATACAATTATCGAATATGTTTTATTACCAAATAAAAAAGCTGGTAATAAAAGATGCAGATATTCTACTGTTACTAATGGCATTTATGATCCTACATTTTTATTTAAAGTATTGGATAAGATAGTAGATGCCGTTGGTATTGAATATATAGATATTAATTTTTCCTATGATTTAAAATATAGATTTCATTCTGAAGAAAGCCGTTTGTTATGCTTAAATAATATAAACGCTGTAATAAAGCGATATAATTATGAATTAGGCGTACAGATGATTCTTACTCAAAATTTAATTGATGCTATAAACAATCATGATTTTGATATAGACGAATTTGAAAATATAATTGCACCAGGTAGTAAATTATGTTTATTGTATCCGCATCCTATTCATGACGATAAAATTTTACCAGGATTTCAATTTAATAGAGAACCTTTTTTAAAGTTTTTATTAAATGAATATTCTAAACACAATAGATTAATCCGGGATTTTATCTTTTCTGTCTATAATTCTGGTGTATATAAATACTCTGGCATGTATTGGAAACGACACATTGATGACGATGGTTATTTTTATACATATGGTGGAACAAAACAGGTTCCTATTTTAACCGAAGGCAAAGAAGTATTGACTGAGTGCGGGCATTCTGTTTTATATAGGTGTTATGCGGATTCAGATAAATGCTGTTTATGCGATATTCAAAATATTTTTAAACATGAATTATTGGAGATGGGCCATGAGTAGAGTGCAATATGGCATTTGGCCAAATTGTTGTAATTCATGTGATTTTTGTTTAAATCTACGTGAAAATTTTTATGATAAAGATAAACAAATTAAAATGCTCGAAAACGTTCGGCATAACATTAAATTATTGGATTGGAAAAATGTATATTACCACGGTATTTCATTGCTAGGGGGAGAGTTATACTTTATTACAGACAAAGATGTTCAGCGCGCTTTTTTACATTTAATTGATGATATTATTGAATTTGTAATTGGAAGTACTCCAGGCATTTATTGCAAATATTCAACCGTAACAAATGGTTTATATAAACCTGATTTTTTATTTACAGTATTAGATAAGTTTGCAGAAAAAAATTTATTAGAGCATGTAGATTTAAACTTTAGTTACGATTTAAAATATCGTTTTAAAACAGATTTTCATAAAAATTTATGTGAAGAAAATATTATCGCTGTTGCACAACGTTACCCTGAGTTAAATGTAAATGTACAAATGATATTAACACAGCATGTTATAAATGAATATAATAAAAATCCAAGTTTATTTAAAAATTTAGAAGCTAGACTGGGTGTGCCGACGATTAATCTGTTGTTTCCGCATAAGCATAATACTGGCAAAGAATTAGTGGATTTTTATTTAAACCGTAACGATTTTTTAAAATTTTTATATGAATTAAATCATGCAGATAAAAAGAAAGTAAAACAATTCGTAGAGAGCATTGTTAATGTTGATGATAACGCATTAATTGGGTTATATCGAAGAAATCATATAGAAAAAGATAATATTGATATAAACCAAATACCTATGAAAGAAGATAATAAAGTTATACTTAATCCAGTATGTGGGCATTCTACTCTATACCAATGTTATGCTGATTCAGATAAATGTTTATTCTGTGATATACGTAAATTCCAATAAAAGGATACTAAAGATGAAAGACAGTATTCCACTATTCAAAGTTTTTATGTCACCAGATGTAGATAAACCACTTTTAGAAACACTACATTCTGGGTTTATCGGTGAAGGCAGAAAGGTTATAGAATTTGAAAAAGCTTTGCAACAGTATTTAAATACAGAACATGTATTAACTACTAATTCTGGTACTTCAGCATTACATCTTGCTTATCATATGATTATAAATAATAATAAAAACAAAAGAGTTTTAACTACGCCTGTTACTTGTACGGCTACTAATAATCCAATTGTTCTTAACGGTGCAGATATTGGTTGGGTAGATGTAGATCCAATAACTGGTAATATAACACCACAAACTTTAAAAGAAGCTCTAGATTATTATTATGCAGATGCTGTTTCTATAGTACATTGGGGTGGTAATCCTTGTGATATAGAAGAAATTGCTAATATATGTAAAGAGCATGATATTAAATTAATTGAAGACGGTGCACATTCTTTGGGCATGGAATATAATGGAAAACCTTTCGGATATTATTCAGATTTTGCAATACATTCATTCCAAGCTATTAAACATATAACTGCAGGTGATGGTGGTTGTTTAATATGTAAATCTAAAGAAGATTATGAACGAGCAAAATTATTACGTTGGTATGGTATTGACAGAGAACAAAAAGAAGGTATTGATTTACGTTGTGAACTAGACATTAAAGAACCTGGATATAAATTTCATATGAATGATATATGCGCTACTATAGGTCATGAAAACTTTAAATGTTTAGAAAAAATTTTAAGCATTCACAGAGATAACGCCACATTCTATAATAGTGTATTTGCTGGTAAAATTAAGTTTGCTCCTGAAAATCCAAATGGAAAAGCTTCATATTGGTTATATACAATCCATGTAAATAATCGTGATGAATTAATGCAAAAATTAAAAGAATTAGGTATTATGTCGTCTAAAGTACATTCTAGAAATGATACACATAGTATGTTTAATGCATTTAAAAGAGATTTGCCTGGAGTAGACGCTTTTACAAGAACCCACCTATGTATTCCTGTTGGATGGTGGGTTACAAAAGAAGATCGAGAATATATAGCTGAACAAGTGCTTAAATATGCAGAATAAAGAGTTGATTATGCATCCTACTGTTTCTATAGTTGCTGGTATTTATTTTCCGCCCGAACTTTGTTTTAGGCGATTTTTGGATGCATGTTTAAATCAAACCCTAACTAATTTAGAGTTTATTCTTATTTTAGATTCCCCTTTAGATAAACAATCAAGAGAAATTTTAAAAGAATATACGGATAAATTCGAAAAAAACAAAAACTACTTTAGAATTATAGAAAATCCTACTAATTTAGGGGTAGTGGATACATATATTAAAGGGTGTGAATTAGCTGAGAGTGATATATTACTTATTGTTGACTCAGATGATTTTTTTGATAATGATTTAATCTCGCAAATGTACACTTATTTCATTGATATGCAATTAGACTTTTTAGCTCCGCGAATTTTAATGAGTTATCTTGGAGAATTAGATGTTTTTTACGCTTTAAATAATAATGATGATCCGGATGATACCGGGATTATGTTTAAAAAAGAACTATTGAGTACTTGTCCTGATTTTGCTCGATATATTAATTATACCTCTATAAAAACTTTAAAACAGAATAGTTTATATAAAGTAGATACATTACCTTTATATTTAGGGAGCTTTTATTATTATACGATAACCAATAGAAGTGCGACTAGCTGCTTTATTTTACAAGATACGCAAGATATACCAAAAAGTCGAGAATATGATGAGTATAAACAAGGCGTTATAAACTTTATTGAAACATTTTTTAGCAACACCTTGGGTAAAAAAATTAAATTCACAGATTATTCAATTCCAGAATTAAAAACTCTTGCTATGCAATATTTGGATGTAGATAATTACTTAAAGAATGACTTTACATATGAGGAATTAAAAGGAATATAAATTATGGTATATTACTCTATGTTACGAGAGCATTTTCCAAATATATTTATTAATTATTATTCAGAATTAGATATATTACGTATTAAATGCAAAGAATTGTCATTACAACGAGATGAATTAAAAAAAGTATTAAAAATATTGATTTTTGGAATTCAATCTAAACTAGTTAATAGAAATACAATTTTATTAGAAATTACAAATAGTGATATACTAAAAGAAGATATTAAAATACTGCTTAATCTTTTAAAGTTTACAAAAACGCTGCATTATTTTAATATTATTACAAGAGATAAAGTAACAGAAGAAGTTGAAGCTAGGATTAATTTGTTACTAAAAGAATATGTGGGTTTAAATATTAACAAAGAGATCGTATGAGATATGGTAAAAGAATATGAAGTATTAGACTTTGAAGTACATCCAGATAATCGTGGTAATTTAACGGCACTTACAAATGGGCAAGAAATACCGTTTGATATTAAGCGGGTTTATTACACATGGGGTATGCCTAAAGATGCTATTCGGGGTGGGCATGCACATAAAAATTTAGATGAAGTTATTGTTTGTGTTTCTGGCTCTTGTGATTTTATTTTAGATGATGGTAAAACCAAAACAGTCGTTACTTTAGATAAACCAAATAAAGGGCTTTATATAAAAGCAAGTTTGTGGCGAGAGTTTACTAATTTTAGTGTAGATTGTGTAGTAGTATTAATTGCTTCGGATGAATATGATAAAAACGATTATATACTTGATTATAATGAATATATAAAAACAAGAGCAAGCTATGACGAATAATATTAAAATATCTGTAATTACGGGAATTTATTATCCGCAGCCAGATTTGTTTAAAAAATTTTTATATTCTTGTTTAAACCAGACATTAGATGGAATTCAGTTTATATTTATATATGATGATCCAAAAGATATAGCATCACGAGAAATTATAGCTGATTATCAAAAAGAATTTAATGATAATAAAAATACTTTTACCATTTTAGAAAATGATCACAACCTTGGTATTTATGCAACTCAAATGAAAGGCTTAAAAAATGCTTTAGGGGAATATGTCGTATTTTTTGATAACGATGATTTTTTTGATTTAGATTATTTAGAGACTTTATATAAATATGCCAAAGAATTTGATGCAAATGTAATAAAAGGTTTTGCAGTAACCCATCACTTTGGTGAACCAGATTTAATGTTTTCGTTTATTTGTAAACACGAAAATATTTATAATGAAGATGATTGGCTATATATGTACAAAAAGTCGTTTTTTGCAAGATATTTTAAATATAATACAATGTATACTTCGGATACAGCTTTATTTAGAAAGATTAAAGAAGATATACAGACAAAAGAGTTGATTTTACAAATACCTTTATATGAAGGCACCTTTTATCATTATATTAGACATGCTACAAACAGTTCATCTGTTCATATGGATAAAAATTTAATTGATATGACAAACGATAGTGACATTGTTTCAGACCAATTACGAATATATGAACGTTTTTTAAAAGACTTACAAGAAGTCTATAGTTTAAGTGAAATAGACCTTAATAAAAATGATTTGTTGGAAAAATTACGTAATTATTTAGGAATGGACAAAGGTTCTATTCAATATAATTATGCTAAAATAAAAGACTTATGATGAATATTGAATTTGATTTATATAAAGCCGGTGTATTTAAAGATATACAAATAACAAGTAAAACTTTAAAAAAAGCACAGTATTTTTTATCGCATATTCAATTTAATACATCAGATACATTATATATTAACTTAAATTCATTATTAATAGATGATATTTCCACTGAAATAGGATTATGTCTGAAAAAAACGATGAATATATTATTATATCTTATTCAAACTAATCGACTTTCTAATGTAGTGATTACTATAACCGCATATAAGAATAATCCCTTTTTTATAGCTGGGTTAAAAGCATTTGCGTTTTCTAGTTTATGTAATCGGATTAGTATTTGTACAGAACATACTTTTTCAGAAGCTAGTGATCTTTTGGAAAATTATCCAGAATTAAAGATTAACACAAGATATAATCGTGATATAATGCATAAAAGATTTATATTAGATCGTAAAGGGGAATATTTGTATCAAGAAGGAGTATTTGAATGTTAGATAGCAAATTTTTACAATTGGTGATGTGGGTAGATTGTAATAGTTGTTGTGCATTTTGCTTAAACCGTAGAGGTTTAGAAAACAAAAACTTTGTGGAAGATAAAATAAAAAATATTCACACTGCATTAAAAATACTTGAAGATATTCAACCTGGACAATACGATTTTATAGGTTTGATAGGGGGAGAATTTTTTCAAGGTCAAATAACCCCTGATGTTGCTCCATATTTTTGTCAACTGGTCGAAAAATTACATGATTTGTTAAATAATAATTATATCAAACAAGTATTTATTGCGAGTTCTTTAATGGGACCGGATAATTATACGATTTTTCAAAAATATTTTGGAAGTATTGATAAATCAAAATTATTAATCTGTACATCATATAACAAACAAGGACAATTTGGTAAATTTCCAGAAGCAAATTGGCAAAAAAATTATAAAAGCTTTATCGAAAATGGGTATAATTTACACATTGAAATGATTGCATCAGAAGCTAATTTACAAGCAATCTTAAATCATGAAATTAATTTATTGCCTTGGGTAAAACAAAATATTCGTATTGATTTTTTACGACCGATTGATTTTATTGATCGTCCAAAACAAGATTTTCCATGGTTTTTTCCTAAGCGTGAAACATTTATAAAATTCATGCTTTTCTTAGAAATAAATTTTCCACAAATGTTAGATGATTTTATGAGTTTACAGCACAGAGCTTCTTTATTACATAATTTTACTTTTGATCAGCATGTTAAGCGCACAGCTGAATTTAATGAAGGTGAAGGCGAACTGTTAAAATGTGGGCATTCTCCTCAATTTAAAGCATATTATGATACGGATCATTGTATGGCGTGTGATATAGTTGCTTTTCATAAACGAAATAAATACCGTACAGTTGATAATGAACTACCACAACAAAAAGGCACAATAAATGAATAAACGAATAATACAATACGAAATTTGGAAAGAATGTCATAATCGTTGTAAATTTTGTTTTTTAGCAGAAGACACAATTCATACTCCAGACGAAGTAAAGTTAAGTGGTATTTATAATGCAAAAGTACAAATAGCAGAAGATATTAAAAATAATCGAATTGATGGAGTTGGTATCATTGGTGGAGATTTTTGGCAAGGTGAATTAACTACTCCTGAAATTAGAAAAAATTTTTTTGATTTAGTTACAGAGTGCTTTACTTATTTAAAAAATGGTAATATAATGGAAGTATGGTTAACGGCTACTTTAACACTAGGAGATCAAGAAGATTTATATGAGCTTATCGAATTATATAATACTATGATTCCAGATGAAGAAAAAGAACAAAAACGACTATGGATTTGTACATCATATGATACAATCGGAAGATTTCATATCCCAAAAATGAAAGAGACTTGGGAATTTCATATGAAAAACATTAGTAAAAAATATCCAAAGGTATTAAAAAATACGTCTTTCATTATTACTAATGATTTGGTTAAAAAAACTTTACAAAATGAATTTAACTTTGTTGAATTTGAAAAAGAGTTTGGAACAGAGATTTATATGAAAACCCCATCCCATTATTTTGAAAATTGGGAAGAAGGTAAGCAGAAGTTTAAAGATATTGTAGGAGACTTTTTCTTAGAAAGAGCTCCCACTATGGAGTTTTTACAAAAATTAAATAGTGAATTACCGGATGCTTTAAACAAAATAATGAATAATGACTTACGAGCTGAAATTTTAGTCGGTCATCCAAACGACGGTGGATTTGATATAATGATTCGTGATCAAGAAGACCGACATAAAAATATATGTGGTGATATGGATACAGAAAAATCACAAATTTTATCGTGTGGACATGAACGTCAATATCAATGCTATGTTGATTCAGATAAATGTTTTATGTGTGATCTACGTAAAGTATTTAAAATATTATAAAGGAAACTAAAATGGCTAAATATACTTTATTATTAGAAGAAAATACTCATGATGGAGCAGCAGTTTTATTAGACGATAAAGGGATTGTGTGTATTTTAGAAAACGAAAGAGTCACTAAACATAAACACTCCGCGTTTGAAAGATGTGATGATACAATAATTAATTATATATTGGATAAGTATAACTTAACACGAGAAGACGTACATATTCAGTATAAATTTAATCCAGTCTATCGCTCTCATCATGCTTTACACGCAGCAGCTAGTTATTTTTCTTCTGGATATGATAAAGCAAGTATCTTAGTTATTGATGGTTATGGTGATCAAGATGATAGCATAACTTTGTTTACTGCAAGAAATAACGAAATTTATGAATTAAAAAAATATGGCAGCGAATATTCACTGGGCATGTTATATGACGTGGTATCTTGTGGTTTGTATCACACGTTATTCAGTGAAGGTAAATTAATGGGGTTATCTTGTTGTGCAGAACCTGAATATAATATACCCTCACCTATACAATTTTTTGAAGATGGTTCCGTTAAATTTAACATGCCAATAACAGAAAGTCGTTTAGAAGAGAATATTGAAAAATATATGTTAGATAATTTTGGTTATTTATTAACAGAAACGAATACCGTTTTAACTCCGGATATATATAAAGCAAAAATAGCTGCTACAGTACAATGGTGGTTTACTGAGCAAGTAATAAATATAGTAAAATATTTAAAAAGCTTAAATCCTCGTAGTGAAAATTTGTGCGTTTGTGGAGGATGCTTTTTAAATTGTGAAACCAACGGTGTTATTGATAGGTTAGGACTATTTAAAAATATATATTGCATTCCTGCACCAGCTGATAATTCAACTATGCTAGGTCAAGCACAACAATTATTAATTGCGGCTAATAAACAACCTCAGCGTATTACATCTGCATACTGGGGACCGACTAAAGCAAAGTCTTTTGAAGAATTATTAGATATTTTTAAAATACAAAAAACAAGTGATGGGTATTTTTCTACTATTCCTGTAATAAAGAATGTTTGTAAATATAACGAAGATTGGGTAATTAAAAAATTAGAAGACAATAAACCAATCTTATGGTTTGATGGTGAATCTGAGTATGGACCAAGAGCTTTGGGGCATAGATCTTTTTTAGCAAATCCAGCAACGAATGAAATGTTTTGGAAATTAAGTGTGGATATTAAACAGCGTGAAAATTATAGACCGCTTGCTCCTATTACAATCGATACTTTATATCCATTAATATTTGAAGATGAACATCCAGAAAACTTAACTCAATTTATGCTAAAAACAGTGAGGGTTAAACCGGAATGGCATAACAAATTAAAAGCAATTGTTCATGTAAATCAAACTGCTAGACCGCAACGTTTAACTGAAGATGTAAACCCAGTTTTATATTCCTTAATAAAAAAATGGTATGAAAAAACAGGTTTGCCTTGTTTAATCAACACATCATTAAACTTAAAAAATATACCCCTTGTAGAAACGTATGATGATTTAAAAGCGATGTTTTTACACGCTCCACTAAAAGATGCGTGTGTAGTTGTTGATCATGCGCTTTGTTTTGATATTTAAAAGGAATTAAAATGATTAAAAAAACTTTATTGGATCGTTTTAGTAAAATTATAACGTCTGCTCATAAAGATAAATTACATTTAAATGTTGATGGAAATATTATTACTGTTTCAGTAGGTTGTGATTTAAATCATTTAGACGCGGAAAAAATTCATACGTTAATAAAAAATGAAAATCCAAATTATAAAATCTGTATTCTTCACACTTGTACGGCATATCGTCAATTTATACAAATAACAAAGAATGTAATTGAGGCTGTATATACTTCTTTACCCTCAGACTATAAATTAGTATTAACTGGATGTGGAGCTGTTAAATTTCAAGCTGATTATAAAGATATATTAATTGTAGAAGATACAAAAAAGTTTGATGTATCACAATATAATATTCCCAAAGCATATAATACAGCTATGACATTTAGTAATAAACCTTTGGGTTTAATCCAAATTCAAACTGGTTGTAATAATCAATGCTCATATTGTATTTTTCCAAAATTAAAAGGACATAATTCAGTATCAAATACAAAAGAGTCAATTTTAGAAGATATAAAAATAAATATTGCAGCGGGTATTAAAAATATTACATTAACAGGTGTAAATATATGTCAATACTCTGATCCAAATGATCAAACAGATTTAATTGGCTTGTTAAAATATATTGTACGTCAGGATTTAGACATTGATCCAATATCAATATATTCTATAGACCCTGCTTATTCTAAAATTTTTGAATTAATTGATTATATCGAAGAAGAACCGGCTATAAACAAAAACTTATATTTAGCGACACAATCTGGTTCAAATACTGTGCTAGCAAAAATGAATCGTAAGCATACCGCAGAAAGAGTAAAGCAAATCATTAACTATACAAAAACAGTAAACATTAGACATGATTTTATTGTAGGGCATCCGGGTGAAACGGACGCAGATTTTGAAGAATCTTTGCAATTACTTCGTTTGTCACAAGCTAATGAAATTGCAGGTGGTATCGCTGAGTTTACTGCACACGAAGGAACAGCTTCTTATTATATGCAGGATAAAGTTGATCCTACTATAATAACTGATCGATATAATAAGTTAAATACTTGTTTAAATAATATCATTGGATTGATTAAGCACGAAGTAAAATGCATTCAATTTGAACTGTGGCATAATTGTACAAATGAATGTGAATTTTGCTATTTAAACGGTTGTAGAAAAGTATTTACAGAAGAACAAAAGCAAAATGCTATTAAAACTACTTTAAAAATTTTAAATACAGATAAACCAGAAGGTTTTAATGCCGCTGGTTTAATCGGAGGTGAGTTATTCGGTCAGCAATTAAGCGATCCTATAACAAGAGAATTATTTTTGCAGTTGATTCATAAATTAAAATCATTTTTAAACAAAGATAAAATGAAAGAAATTTGGTTAACATCAAATTTGTTAACAGATGATTTAAGCCCGTTGATTAGTACATTGGAAATACTATTGAAAGATTTGCCAAAATATCAGCGAGTTATGTTGTGCACTTCTTATGATACTAAAGGTAGATTTCACTCAGAAGCACAATATCAACAATGGTATAAAAATGTAACAAATTTAAAAGCTATGTTTCCAAAGCTTTGTTTACATATACAAACAATCTGTACTCAGGAATTTGTAGATGAATGGTTTACGAACAAGGATAAATTTATAGACTTTATTAATAAAGGGTTCTTAATGGACTTTAAACCACCTGCAACAAATGCTGTAGATTTTATCTATTACAACACAGGATTAGAAGCCTTTAGAACAAACTTAGAAAAATTTGCTAAAACACAATCATATAAATATCTCATTGAATCAAGAGAAAAGTTTATGCAATTTTGGGAGTCGGTATATCATACTTTTCCTGACGGTTTACAGAAACTAAGAGATTTTGTTACGAATAAGGTAAAATCGGAATGTTGTTACTCAGTACCTTGGGATGAATGGTTTATTGAGCGCTGGGATAACGATAAAGAAAATGCACCATGTGGACATTGTTGGGATGGGTTTTCTTATAAAAATCACCCTGATAAATGCTGTAAATGTGATGTAGAAGGGTTTATAAAAATGATGGAGAAAAAATAATGCGGGTTTTACAAATATCTCCTTGGTCAAATTGTAATAATCGATGTGTATTTTGTTCACAACGAACAGATAAACCTTTTTCGCTAGATGAAAGGCGTGCACACCTAGAAGACATCTATGACCAGTTTATAACAGGAAAGGTTTTTCAAAAATTTGATTTTGATGGCTTTGGTATAATAGGCGGAGAGTTTTTTCAAGGCCAATTAGATGGTTTAGAAGATATTTGGTATAAATTAGTATCACTTTTTGCGGATCTTTTAAAATCACAAAGATTAAAACAAGTGTGGATTAATAGTAATCTCATACAAGTAAATTTGAGTCAAATTGAAAAAACATTTGAATTATTTGATTGGGAAAATCTTCAGCCGGATCAAAAAGTACTTTTACCTACTTCTTATGATACAAAAGGACGTTTTCATACAGAAGAAGCTAGGATTAAATGGTATGAGAATGTGCAATATTTGGCAGAAAAGTTTCCTAAATTAGAAATATATGGTACTGCAATTACAACACAAGCTTTTGTTGAAGAATTGTTAGGTGATACGTTTAAATATCCTACTGGAATGCGAGCATTAAATTTACTTGTACCAAGATTAATCGATTCGGATTATTTTGAAGAAGGAACTCATTCTAAAAATTATCGTAATATTCTTTTATCTAAATTAAATGAATACCCTGAATGGTTTTTTCCAAAATCACGTTCACAATTTATACAATTTTTATATAAAGTAAAAGAAGTACTTGGAGAAGGCGTTTTACGTAATTTTTATGAGGTAGAAAGGCATTCTTCAGATGTATATACATACTTTCCTTATAAAAATAGTTATTTTATTAATAGACATACAGCAGATAATTCAAAAGAAAATATGGAATGTGGGCATCCTTATACATCGTGCTGCTATTTAGATTCAGATAAATGCAGTCATTGTGATGCAAAAAATATAGTAAAATTTGCTTTACAATCTATATAATTTTTACTATTATAATATATATGAATAAAGATCTAATTATAAATATTTTAAAGAATGGTAACCGAGCATATTCCGATGGTAAAGAATATGCTTTGTCTTTATTAGATAAATCTAATATATGCGAATTTTTACAATGTGATAGCGTTATCGATACCTTATCTGATGATTTATATGATATGCTTTATAAAAAAGCTAAACAAACTTGGCAAAATGATTCATTTTTCAATGAACTTTGTGCAGAAGATCTTGGATATGGCAAAGAAATACTTCATTCTGAACCAATGGGTAGTATGGAAGAATTAAAAGAAGATGATTGGGATAAATGGAAGAAAAATCACTCTTCTTTTTTAGTTTCAGATAAACTCGATGGTTGCTCTATTATTTTAACATATAAACAAGGTAAGTTATTCAGTGCGGCTACTCGTGGGCGTGGAATTAAAGGCAAATGTATAATGCGGCATATTTCACAAATTACAAATATTCCACATACTATTAACTATACAGAAGATATAGTAATACGTGGAGAATTGTTATGCTCTAAAAACAGTATTCCTACGATGTTAGCAGAAGTAGAAAGATTAGAAGGCAAAGTACAAAAAAATGGTAGAAATACTATTGCGGGTGCTTTAAATCGTAAAGAAACAAATGATTCTGTATTTAAATATGCTAAATTTATTGCATATTGGGATTCAAATGGCCGTGGCAATGCTTTTGATAATCTAAAAACATTAGGTTTTGATATTCCGCATACCTGCATTATTCAAGCAACTACTACAGAAGCAGAATTAATAGACATTGTTATAGATAGATTAGCCAATTCAGAATTTGAATTGGATGGTATTATTTTAACACAATTAGATAATATAGAAGAAGGCTTAGAAACAGGTACAATCAACCCAAAAGCTAGTCGTAAATTTAAAATCGGAATATATAATAATATTGCCGAATCTGTAGTTATTGGAATTACTTGGCAGATATCGAAAAATTGTAAATTGACACCCGTTTTACAAATTGAACCTATTGAGTTATGTGGCTCTACGATATCTAATGTAACTGGACACAATTATCAGAATCTTATAGACAAACAATGCGGAATTGGATCAAAAGTTAAAATAAAACGAGCAGGATTAGTTATTCCATATTTAGAAGAGGTATTAACTACTTCTACAGATTTGAATTTACCTACAGATTATTATGTTAAAGGAGTAGATATTTATTCCAACATTAATACGCAAGAAGTATATGTTCAAAAACTTGTACATTTTGCAAAAGTATTAGACTTAGAACAAGCCGGACAAGCTTCTATGGAAAAATTACTACAACATAATCCATTATATGAAAATCCTGTCTTTTTATTTGCTTTACAAGAAGAAGACGCAAAAATTGTATTAGGTGTAAATGGGAGTAAGTTATACAATAGCATTAAAAAAGTTTTTGATGAAGGTATATCCGAGGCTAAATTAGGTGACGCATGCGGATGTTTTGGTGAAGGATTTGGAGAAAGTTTATTGATGCGAATTGAGCTTAAATATGGGGAGCTTATACCTTTACATGAAGAGATTGAAGATTTTGGACCAGCTCGATTAAAGCAATATAATGAAAACTTTTCATATTGGTTAGATACTCTTTCTATATATAAATCTTTTGATGGAAAATTTAAAGAGCTTGTTAAAAAAGAAGGTAAATTAAGCGATGAGATAATTTGCTTTACAGGTGTTCGTGACAAAGTACTTAAAGCCAAGCTAGAAGAACACGGTGCCACAGTAACAGATACATTTACAAAAAATGTTACAGTTTTAATCACAAAAGACTCTAATAGTACTTCAAGTAAAATACAAAAAGCAAGAGAAAATGGAGTTAAAATTATAACTTTAGAAGAAGGTTATGCTTTAATTTAAAAAGGAGAATTTAATGACAGAAGTGAATTATCGAGATTTAGACTCTATTACACAAGACGGTCATGTAGGTATTGCACCTGGTGGGTTAACTAACTCTACGTGGGGTTGGATTACTTCATCTTGTCCTGTAGAAACTATTACAACAGTTAATAACAATACTTATAATGAAAACATAATTGCAACTGATATTGAAACTGGGTATAAAATCGTTTTTAATACTATGTGTAGAGAATACCCAGAAAAAACAGATGAATGGAAAACCTTATTAAAAGTTTATGGAGGCTGTTATAGAGCAACTGTTTTAGCAATTGATACAGATCTTTTCCAAAATGTGCAAAAAATGGCACAATAATAGTAATTTGTTGCTTTACATATAATCCTTTTTGTGTTATAATATAAAACATAATTAAGCGGGTGGTTTAATTATAAAAATTTATAAACAACAAGGATTTTTATTATGTTAGCTGATTTTTTTAAATATACGCCGAAAAAAATGCAGCAGTATAAGAAGCGTATAAAAGCAGTCGGAGTACGATCAATCTACGATATTATTCACTCTGAAGATTTAACTTTTTCAGAAAAAGTAAGCTATATTCGTCATAAATATGTATATTATGACGGTATTACTGATATGTTTTATGATCAAAAACGTAAACCTTTAAAATCTAGAGAATTATTAGATGAAATCATTGAAAAAGTGATTAACGGGGAAACAGAAGTTTCAACATTAACTGAGTTAAATGCTCAGTTGTTGGCATTACACAAAAAACAAAAATTAGAAAATAAACAGCGAGAACAAGAAGAGCTCGAATTATTTTCGAATACCTTATCAAGTGTTTCTAAAAATAATGTTAAACCTAAACAAGAAAACCAAATTTCGACATCTTCTGTTTATACAGGTATTCCTACTTGGAAAAAGGCGTTAATAGCAGGAACAGGTGAATATAAAACCGGCGTAGATGTATATGTAAATTTAATTGAAAAGTATTTAGCTAGTTTATCTAAAGAAGAATTTGATGCAGAAAATGATCTTAGCTATAAAGCGTTGAAAAAGCGTGCAGTATCTTGGGCAAAAACGCAAGGTTTATATTTGGAACCTATATCAAAGAGTGCATTGAAATTACAACAATCTTCTTTAATAGAAGGTTATAAAAAACATTGGGCAGCTATAGAAAAAGAGGTAAATCAAAATGATTAAGCACGCCTTTCCATATCATATTACTGCCAATACATTTTTTGTATCTGATCATCATCTTGGTCATGAAAAAATATTAAATTTTACAGGTAGGCCTTTTAAAACTATACAAGAGATGGAAGATGGATTAGTAGCAGCTCATAATGCAGTAGTTGGTCCAAATGATCTAGTATACTTTTTAGGTGATTTTGCATTGATTAATAAATCAGTAGAAGAATTGCGTAGATTGTTAAGTAGATTTAATGGCATTAAAGTATTAGTAATGGGAAATCATGATGGTGATCCACAGAACTATTTAGATGCTGGATTCGTAGCAGTGTTTCCACATGCTATTGTTTTCGATAATTTTATTATTAGTCATGAACCTGCGCATTTATATGGCGGTAATTTTTATAACATACATGGACATCAGCATGGTGCGCCTTTGTGGGATAAATCTGGACGGCATTTTGATTGCTCAGTAGAAGCTTTAAATTATACCCCTATAAAATGGAGTGAAATATTAGAGCGAATGAAATACAATGAAGACGATCCACATTGTTTAATTATTACGCGTGGTATTCCAGGTTCCGGCAAATCTACTTGGATAAAAGAATGGGGATTAGCTGATGTTGCAACAGTTATCGAATCAGATGAGATTAGACTTGAAAAGGCAGGAATAATAGAAACAGAAGACGGACCGCGTATCTCACAATTACATCAAGAAGTAGTGTGGAGAGAAGTCAACGAAAGATTATGTCGTTCAGTAATTGAAAATAAAATTACTGTATTAGATGCAACTAATATTAAAAGTGTTAACCTAGAAGTATATGCAGAATTAGCAAAATTTTATAGATTACGCTTTCAGATTGTTGATTTTTCGGATGTTCCATTAGAGGTAGCAAAAGAACGAAATCAGAATCGTTTACCTATTTATAAGAGAGTACCTGAGCACGTTATTGATAAAATGTATGCTCAGATCAATACTCCTTTACCTGAACATCTAAAACGATATGTAATATCACATTCAGACATAGAAGAGTATACAAATGATACTATATAATATTTTATTGGATTTTATTCGTAGTCATCTGGATTGGCAAGATATTTTAGCTATGCCTCCATATGATTTACGTATTAAACAATGTCCTTTTACCGATGAAAAGGGTAATTTGCTATACCCAGAATTATATATGCTATCTTATAATCAACTAAATTCGGATTTTCATAATCCAATAGTAAGAGCATGTAGGGGATGTATTATTTCTGTAGAAAATCCAACGCAACCCTCTATGGTTTGTACACCTTTCTATAAATTCGGTAACTACGGAGAAAGCTATTGTGATGATATCGATTGGGAATCAGCAAATGTTTTAGAAAAAGTAGATGGATGCTTAATTAAATATTTTGTCTATAAAGATACTCCATTTTGGGTTACTAACAATGGTTGGAATATTGATGTAGAATTTGCAAATACCATGCCAGTTCCTACAAGCACCTCTGCTACGCCTAAAACATATCAAGATTTAATTACAATCGCATTACAACAAAAGTTTGGCAAGGATATAGATATTTATACGATATTTAAAGATTTGCCAGATGGATATACATATATGTTTGAATTGATTAGTCCATATAATAGAGTAATTTGTGATTATTCTAATACTGACTTAATCTTTTTAGGTATGCGTAATATAAATACCTATGAAGAAAATTCACCATATAAAGAAATATCAAATATATTGCAAGCATTTAAAACTCCTATTCAATATGATATGAAAGGGTTAACACCGCAGCAAATAAAAGAAGTTGTAGATCAAATCGAAGATAACCAACACGAAGGAGTAGTAGTTTGTGATAAAGCTTTTCATCGTATTAAAATTAAAAGCAAACACTATATGTTTTTAAAATATTTAAAAGGTGAAGTTGGCTTTACGCCTAATCGGTTATTAAGTTTCTACAAAGAAGGTCAATGTGATGATTTATTAGTTGGATTTCCTGAATTGGAAACTAATCTGAACGTTGTAATAAATACTTATAATCAAGTGGTAAAAATTTTAACTGAATTACAACAAATTGGAGCTGATAAATATGCTGCATTGCTATTAAAGGTAGATAATCGAGAAGCAAAGAAGCAATACGCTGCGTGGGTATTAAATGAGTATGAAAAATATAGTAAATATTTATTTGATATAACTAAAGAAAAGCCATTCGGAATAGAAAAATTAATATCTAATCTAAATTGGGAAGATTTAGTAAATATTTTGGAAAAAAATTAAGATTTGTAGTTAAATTTATGAATTCTATATATTATATAGATATAAAGGAGTCATAATGCCAAAAGATTTTAGTTTTGCTGAAATTACCGGTATGGATAAACAAGTTACTCTTAACCGTAAGCAGCGTAGACAATTAGGAATTCGTAATAACAAGTTTAAAAAACATTTAACACGAGTATAAAATGAGATTTAGAATTTTAAGCGATCTTCATTTAGATGTAAATTCGGATTTACCCTTCTCTTTACAAGGGGATACTTCTGTATTTACTTTAATTGCAGGTGATATCGCAGGAATTCCTAAAATTCGTGAAAAATGGTTAAATTTGCAATGTCAAGCCGGTTATAAAGGAATCTTTGTAGAAGGCAATCATGTTGTATACAAAAAAGAATCTTTGTCTTTAGATGAAGTATATTTAGATTTACAAGATAAATTTCCAAAAGATAAAGATTCACTATCTTTTTTCGAAAATGATTATATAATTTTAACAGAAAATGATGAAAGGGTATTAATTATTGGATGTACTTTTTGGACAGATTTTAATTTAGATAGTAACCCTGGTATTTCTGGATATTATGCAGAACGTGGTATGAATGATTTTCATTTTAAAGCGATTAAAACTCTACCAGAAGAAGAATATGATGGAAAAGCAGCTAATCGTTGGAATGATGGTGTTCGTCACATGCGCTGGGAAGATCTAGTTGCATTTAATAAACAATCATTACAGTTTATTAAAGATACTATGAAAAATTTAGATGGACAATATGATAAAGTTGTTATTGTAACACATCATGGCCCATCAGCACAATCTTTAGATAAGCAGTATGTTGGATCATCATTAAATGCTGCGTATGTATCTAGACAAGAAAACTTTATTTTAGATAACCCTAAAATTAAGCTTTGGGTACACGGTCATGTTCATCAAAATTTTGATTATATGATTGGTGAATGTAGAGTTGTATGTAACCCGCGTGGATATGTAACGTATAGCGAAGCAAAAAGATTTAATCCAGATCTAATAGTTGAAATTTAAATATTAACACTTGAAAGAAAAAGGAGATTTCTAATGTTATTAACCAAGATTAATTTAGATTCTGATTCTAACATCGCAATAAATATCGGTAAAAACGATAGTATATATTTAACTAACTACAATTTAGGCTTTTTATTATTATCACTAAAACGTAACTTATCCAAAGAGCAATGGGAAACCGTTAAATCAGAAATACAGGAGATTTAAATTATGGAAATTACAGAGATTTTAGAGTTGGTTAAAAAAGATTTAGCCAAACGTTTGAATAAAACCGAAATACAAGATTTTGAAGAAGTTCCTTTAGACGTTGCAGAAGAAATGCTTTACGAAGAAGGTTTACCTGTGTTATCTGATTTTAAAACACAGCTTGTAAACCCTTGGGCGATTGCTAAATATATGGCTTTACTTGTGCAAGAAAAAACGACAATCACACAAGTTGAAGAAGATTTGCACGATTTTATTCCTGATACCGTTGAAATCTTTTTTATGCGAGGATTAACTTGTGAAGTTCAATTTCGTAAAAAATTTGAAGAGGGGGTTAAACAGCAATGTTTAACCGTAAAGTACTTTTTAGATGAAGATGACAAGGTTCAATATAAACTTGTAACCAAAGGACCATGGGGTTGGGATATTACCAAAGCACAATTAAAAGCTTTGTTATCAAACTCTGGCTTTTTTGGCGAAAAATTAAATGATGTAGTACCACAAAAAACCAAATGGTATAAACGTATATTCAAAAGAGGGTAAAAATGTTATCGAGAGAGCAATTTATAAAAGCAATGGAATTCTTTGAAGTATTTGATAAACAACAGAATCAAATTGTTTCTGATATGAATAAATATTTTGACGGTAATGGATTGCTTTTTACTGGTAACGATGAATTATATGATCGATATTTAGAATTGCTTGAGATAGCTATGGGATTAAATCATCACGATACTGATAATCCAATTCAATGGTGGTTATATGAAGCGAACGATAATATTTATGGAGAGCCTAATGAAAACGGAATTTGTGAATGGGTAGGTAAAGCGCCGTGTAAATATTGGGATATTACAATTGATGGCCGTTTCTTTCATATCGTAAACACCGGAGATCTCTATGATTTTATTTTGTTTTCTTATGAACAGCCTGTGTAAATAAACTATTTGGAAAATAAAAGCCGAGAAGTTCCATTTTCGGCTTTCTTTTTTTTTATATATTTGTTATAATCAATTTGAATTGAAAAAAGGAGAAAAAACACTTACACTTTATATAGATTCACCACCTAAAATAACAAATCATTTTAATTTTAACGTACTAAAAAAATAAGGGAGAATGAGAATATGGGTACAGTAAAAATAAAATTAAATACTTGGCAAAGATGTGGAAATCGCGATACAAAATTTTCGCGTGGTACAGCCGCTCGTGAAGCTTTCATCGAATACGATATGACGGCTAAAAAAGTTATTTTAAAAGAGGGATCAAAAAAGTGGAAACCTTGGGATACAGGAATACCACGTGGGAAGGATACTGCTTATATCAATGAAAGAAAAGCATTATACTCAGGTCTTTGTTTTGAAAATAGAAAAGCCGCAGAAGAATTCATGAAAAAGCACAAAAAAACGCTGGATGGATTCGCTGCGGCTAACCCATTATTTGATCACTGGTCAATAATGAATGTCATTAAACGTTTTGAACCTACACAAAAAACCGTTTATGGGAAGGATATCAAAGAAGATGAGTAATAAAGCAAAGAATTTTGCATTGCGTTATTCTTGGTTGTATAATAAAACAAAAGCGATTTTAAACGAATATCACTTTGGAAGTACATCTAATCAAAACGAAAGAAGTCAACGTTTTTCATATATTAATGTACTTCCTGTTATACAAGATAAAATTATTTCAATTACGCCACAATACGTTGTAAAAAAACAAGATCCACTTGGAAGAATAAAAACTTATTACGCGTTTGATATAAAGTTTAAGGCAAAGGATATAACGGAATACAGAATAGTTTCATATTTGTATACGATAAAATCACAAGCTGTAAATAGCCATAAATATTGTATGGCACGTTGGATTGATATATTAATAGAACCATATAGAAAAAAAGTTGCTTTGGGCAAGCGTTTGAGTTTAGATGAAATGAAATTATGCGAAGAAATTCAAGAATTATTACCTTGAAGTTTTAATTTCTTTTCTTTATTTCTGCGATCTCGTGCTCTAATCTGTTCTTCAAATTTTTTTCGATTTTCTGGATTCTTATACCAAGCTGCTCTATTTTGGGCAGCTATTCTATTACTTTCTTTGTTATTTGGATTATTTTTACGAGTTTCTCTACTCCGTGCTTTTGCTTCTTCTGAGTTACCTAATCCTCCAGAATACATAATACTACGAATTTCTTTATCTTCATCCGGTTTATTCATTTGATAGCGATGCTTTTGTAATGCTCCAAAAGTTTTAAATTCTGGATGCTGTAGTAAGTCTAACACTTCATCTAATACTAACCGTAATGTAGTCATGCAACAATCCTTATATTATAATAATGAGAAATCTGACGAAAAAAAGCAATGCCATCGGGAGTACATTCTTTATTAATTTGAATTTCAATCGGACCAATATCTCTTAAAATTTTAGATATTAATACTGTTGCATATCCCTGTCTTCTATATTCTTTTTCAATAAATAAAAAACAGATACGGACAACTCCTTTTGATTCTTTATATTTACAATGCCCTATTGCTTCATTGTCTTTATATAAAATAAATCTTTTACGCTTTTTTTCGATAGTTAACATAATCTCCCTCTTTTTTATTTTTAGTATAAATTATCTCCTGGACCGCGATAATATCTACCGTTAGATCTTCGTTTTTTCCAATCATCTTCCCATACAAAAAATACTTTTATACCAAGACTGTGTAAAAAGTTATATCTTTCTATGGTACCTAAATATAACTGATTCGGTGTTTTACCTAACCATGGAATAGGCATATCTCTGTTTTTTGGATAAGCTTTGTGCGAACCATGAAAAGCTAATCCATTATATTCATATGCAGTATTAGTTTTTGGATTATACCCATCTAAAATCATGATTTTACCTTTGAATCCATAAACTACTTTTGATCGTTCTGGTACATTTAATAAATTAAGCCATTCTACTTCAGATTTACTTATGCCATGTCTAATATTGCTATTCCCAACTTTAACTAATGCTTGTCTAGGAACAGCTTTTTTTCTATTTGTGATTGTTTTTATTTTAGCTCTAGTTTTAAATGAAACTCTATTATATGCCACATTTTTATCCTTTACTATTAATATAGAACCGAAAAAAATAGTTCTAATAAAAGTAAATACTGAAAAGGTTTACGTTTTAATTAACTTACTAAATATAGGAGTAAAACTATGTCAACACTTACGCTGCCTCGCTCAACAAATCCACTTTTAGAATTATTGAAGGATTTTAATAGCGAGTTTTTTAATATTAATCATTTTATTGATTGGGATAAAGAAGTACCTTCTTTGAAAAGCAGTTTGTTATACGATAAAACAGGTTTTCCAAGAGCAAATATTAGGAATGTATCTACTACAGAAGAAGATCGTTTAGAAATAGTACTGGCTTTACCAGGTTGGAATAAAGAAAATAGTGAATTAGATATTACTATAGAAAACAGTATCTTAAAAATCACAGGTAAGGTAAAAGATATTCCTTCAGAAACAATTAAAAACGCTGGAAAAGCATATGGAAAAGAATATGAACGTAATATTTCTTTAAAAAATAGCTTTATTTGGCAGCACTCTGTTGCGGAAGATACTGAATTTGAATCTGCAACATTAAAAGATGGATTATTAACACTGATTGTAAAATTACCACAGCCAGATAAACCAAAACCTAAACGAATTACAATTAAATAAGTATCAATGCTCTTTTTTATAAAGAGCATTTTTTTGGCTTTACTATTTATAATTAAATACGTTATAATATACCTGAAAACAAAAGAGGTATTATGACAAAAGAAAAACTTATTAAACTGTTTGATGATATGCAAGCGTTAAATAGTTTTAACATCACGAATATAGAAGATGCAATAGCTTTCGAAGGTGAACTTATTGAGATTTTTAATTATGTAACAGAAACATTTGCAAATTCCCCAGAAGCATTAGAACAAGCTTATGAAGAATTGGGTCAAATAGAATTAAATAAGCGTGCTACTGTTACCACAGATTTTATATTTAGTATACGAAAAGCGTTGGTTACAGAACGTGAAGCGCTTCTTGCTTTGTGCGATAAATTAAAAAATACTCCACATCATGCAGAAATCGTAGCTTATACTTCCAACAGATTAGATTCACATGTCGATCTTTTGCAGGCAGCTAAAACACTACTTGATGTTTTAGGCATGCCACTTATGTCAAACAAGGGAGAATCGAATGAGTAAATATAATAACAAACCAGAAGACAACCCAACGATTAGAATTGTCGTAGCTGGTGGAGACAAACTAGATCCTAAGATGTTAGATTTTTTACCACCTGAATTACGAGAAATGATAAAAAAAGATATTGCTGGCAATGGGGGATCTGGTGGTAAAACTCCAGATAAAGATACTGAAGAAGAAATAAAATCTACCCCTAAATCAAAGATTAAATTTGATTTTGGTATGACAAATTGTAATCAGGATTTAAAAGTACTTGTAGATAAGTTAAAAGCTTCTAATCATACAGATTATGGAATTTTATTGTATGGTATAAGCGGTTCAGGTAAATCGTATTTTGGTCAATATTTAGCTCAAGAATTAGGTATGCCTGTAATTAAAAAACGTGCAAGTGATTTAATTGATAAATGGGTTGGCGCAACAGAAAGAAACATCCAAGAAGCTTTTGCAGAAGCACGTAAAAAGAAAGCGGTTTTGATATTTGACGAAGCAGATAGTTTTTTGTTTGATCGTTCTTATGCCCAACGTGAATTCGAATGTGCGTCTACAAATGAATTGTTAACACAAATGGAAGATCATCCTTATCCATTTATTATGACAACTAATTTGAAAGATAAAATCGATAAAGCATCTTTACGCAGATTTTTATTTAAAATTAAGTTTGATTATATGAATGAAAAACATGTAAACGCAGGAATTAAAACATATTTTGGTAAAAAGTTTAAATTAACTGCTAAACAGGCTGCAGATTTTAAATATTTATGTGCAGGTGATTTTAAAATCGCTAAACGTAAAATGGATGTATTAGAAAACGGTGCATATACAAACGATAAAATTTATGAGTATCTTTTAGCAGAACAAAAAGAAAAAGATATTAAAACAAGTACACCATTAGATGTATAAAAAATCCCCTCTATAGTGAGGGGTTTATTTTAACGCTTTTTTTGCATTTCTTTATCATAACATTGTCTACATACAGATTTATATATAACTCGTCCATCATCTACATCTACTGATTTTCCATTTTTAATAACATAACCAGAAGGATGATAGCGTAAATGATGATTTGCCGAATTCATACAACCTACCATTTGACAAGTTGTTCGTAATTCGTGTAACTTTGCTCCTACTTCTATCAGATGCTTAGCAGCAGGAAATAGCCTTTCGTTTACATCTGTTAGTAATCCATAACAAAATATTAATTTACCGTATGTATCTGCTAATTTTACTAAGCTATCAATATCTTTTGGAGTAAAGAATTGTACTTCATCTATCATATATACTTTGGAGTAAAATTCTTTTGTTTTTATAATATCTTTCCAGTTAATATTTTTCATAATTGTAGCAGGACATTCTAAACCAATTCTAGATATAACCTTTGGCTCATTAGTACGATCAATTGCAGGTTTAATTACCCAAACATCCGTATTCTTTTGAGTAAAATTATAATGTTCTTGTATTAAATGGCTTGATTTACCAGCCGCCATTGTTCCATAGAAAAAATGAATATTTGCCATTATTGTAGATCCTTCCTTATAAAAGAAAGAGGTATTATTTCAACCTCTTTCTAAAGTACGCTTAGTTAACTTTAATTGCCTAATTGATCTTTAATCTGATCATAATTTAAGAATTTACGCTTTTTAAAGTCTTCTTCACGACGAGTTTTATTCCACCCTTGTACACGTGAAAAATAACCAATAACGCGAGTTAAATATTCAACTTTTTCAGATTGGCATTTAGGACATTGTGTAACTTTACCTTTATGAACATGCCCACATGACATACATTCAGAATATACAGCATTCAATGCAAAGTGTGCCATGCCATATGAAATAGCATCTTTGATTAATTTTTTTGCTTGAGTAGAAGTTACATGAGAATCAATATTAATATGTACAATACTTCCACCAGTCATTAATGCATTAATTTCACCATCACGTTTCATCTTTTCATAAATAGTATAATCTTGCCACAAGGAACACCATTGATTAGCATAGATTTTATATGTACCACCAACTAAGATCTGATCAGATTTAGCCAATTTTGGAGCCATACCTTCTGCTGGAATTGCTTCGATATTCATAATAATATTTTCTTCTTTAGCAATACGTTTACATTCATTGTTAAAGTATAGCAAGAAATCTTTCATATAGTCAAAATCAATATGATTAAATTTTTGTTTCAAGATTTCTTCTGCTTCAACATAACCTACACAACCAAAAGTAGAGAACATATGTGACATATTAATCCAGTTATTAGAAATCCAAGGCTGTGTACCCAAATCTTCTAATTTATGGATTAAAACGCGATGTGCTTTTAAAATCTTTGCCATTTCACTAACGCGTTCTGTAACAATTTCTTTGAAGTCATCATAAGAATCTGCTTCATATGCAGCACGCGCAAAATTCAATGTAACAACACGATGTGAGCCCAAAGATACTTGAGAACCACCGAAAGAATTAACACCTTCACCCATACTCATCATTTCTGCGTCTGAAATTAAACGACAGCAAGATGCTACTTTTGTACCTTCTGAGCAATAAATATTAAATCTAGAAATGTCTTTTTTAGATACATATTCTAATAATTTATTATTTTCTGTAGTTAATTTACGATTTCCTTCTTCATCTACAGTAATACCTAAATTAATTGTAGTTACAGGGAATGGGAATTGTAAACCGTTCTTTAAAGGATCACCATCATTGAAGATATCGATATACATTTCTTGTAATTCTTCAATATAATCCAAAACGAATTCACGATAAGCTTCTTTTGTATCTTCTAATTCGTTATCTTCAACAATGGCAGCTTTTTTAGGGAAATACCAACCATAATTATCGTCATCAATTAAACCCATTAACTTATCACGATCAAAGCATGATACATTTGTAAATGGACTTTCAATAGCATTTCTAGAATAATGATTTACTGTATGAATAAATTGTTGTAAATGATTATTCATGCGTTTACGTACTTTTTTATCGGTACGTAATTCGTCTAATGTAATACGTTCACGATAAATAGCCAAATGTGCGATATCTAAGAAAAATGTTCCTACTGCAATAGCACCTGCAACATTAAATGAAATTTCACGGATTGTATCACCTAAAACCGATACATATGTTGCTACACGGCGAGCAGGAGAAGAATGTACTTGACCAAAATTGCGTCCTTCAATAACAATTTTAGAAGCATCAATACAATAACAATATGGAACAAGAATCTTTGTAGAATCATTTAAAGCTAAACTGAAATCATACATAGATGCAGTACATTTCTTTGCTTCTTCTTTACCGTACAATTCTTTAATAGTCTGATATAGATAATCATATCCGATTAATTTTTTATAGGGCAGAAAGGCTTCTCCACAAACACCTTCCATATTAGTACTTGTTTTATTAGCATTATCGTCGACAGAAATATCATTAACAGTTTGTAGATTACCAAACGTTAAAGTAGAAACAGTTGCTAACGGATCAAAATTTTCTGGTGCCAATCCATGTAATTTTAAAATATCGTGCACCTTTTGCTTTAATTCATCTTTATCTTTAATCCCATATTTTGAGCGTAAAGACTTAGTTAAAGTTTCTGTGATACGTTTAATAGTATGAGTAGAATTAGCATCTGCAAAATTCTCATCAATCATTTTATTCATTTCTTCTTGGTATGGATTATCTACCAAATTATCAAATTTTGGATAATTTACTTTGATACTTTTCTTTTCTGTCATTGTTTGCCCTTTTAAAATGTTAATATTCCTTGATTAGAGAGTTTTTGATAGTTTTCATCATACCAATCTTGATTAGAGCTTGCTAAAATTAGATGTCTATCAGTTTTTTTTGAATCTCTTGCTAATTCTTTAATGTATTTACCACATTTAATAAATTTAAACGCTTTTGGTAAATGCATTTCTTTAACTTCGTCTATATCATACCCTGTATAAATACATATATCTGTTTTATTATAAATATCATTAATTAAAAAAGACATAAGCATTTTTCCAGTTAATAAACGATTTCTTGGGGAAAGACAATCTCCTCCAGACAATACAATTTTATTTGTATTAGCTTTGTTTAAAAATGTCGGCAAAGTATGATTTATAAACGTATTATATGTATCCTCAGAATCGATTATTTTTGCAGTTAAATCATCGATAATCGGAACACACAAATGAGGAGATTGACAACCTTTACAATTATGAATACAACCCGGCATAATGATAGCGACTGCATTTGATTCATTATCGGGGTAATCGAGTAAAGTTTCCTGTAATAAGATGGTATATTTTGTATCCACCTTTTATCTCCTTTTTGATATCATATTATAGAACCAAACAAAAAAGAGCTGGAATTTTATAAATATTTCCAACTCCATTAATTCTTCCGGCACAAAAATTTTTATTTTTTTACTTATAAAATCCTGTAGCTTTTGAGAATTTGCTTGGTTTTCTAACCTTTTTTGCAGGTGTAGAAATAGGATTTTCTAAAATAGTACTTTCATTCTCTTCTAATTCAACAGCATTTTTTTCTGGGTTTGAAATTTCATTTACTATTTGATTTAAAAGTTTATTTTTTCTTGGTTTTCTAACCTTTTTTTGACTAGGCACGACGATTTCATCATCATTTTTAAGTTGATTTTTTTCAGAGCAACTTTTTTCCAATTTATTGTCTTTTTTGGATTTTCTGGTATTAACAGCTAATACAATTCCTAATTGCAAATAATCTAACCCACAAATAGTTAATAATATAATAATAGTTAAAGCATTCTGCAATCCATCTAGTGATTTGCAATCATTATTAGGAATCATCTTACAAACAGTGGTTAAAATACCTGCTAATTCACTTTGATTCTTAACATTTGCTGTAGAAGTTTCAGCCGTTTTATCCAGCGCAGTATCTGCATCTGCTAAGGCTTGCTTTAATGTTGTAGAAGCCTGTTTATCCAATCTACGCTTTGTATTATTACACTTATTTTCTGCTGCAGCAATATCTTTTGCAGATTGTGCTCGTGTGATACAATTTGTATAATCTGTTTGATTCCATTGAATCGCATTATTATACTCAGCTTGTGCAATTGAAGCTAAATCGGCAGAACGAGTATACTTTATTTCTGCATTATCTGCTGCTTTGTTGTAATTTGCAGCTTCTATCATAGCTGTTTGTACAGAGGCTGGAATCATACTATTTAATTTATTATACACACCCACGGCTGAATATACGAATAATATGGCTAGTATAAATGTTAATACCCATTTAATTAAACGTAAATTTTTCCATTCCGCTGTTAAAAAATTCAAAACTAAGAATCGACCTAAATCAATTACAAGAAATACAATAAAAAGCCCCTGGAAAAGTTCTGCCATTCCCAGAGCAGTTAATAAAGAAGAGGTTAATGCCAAAACCCCTGCTGTAATTGTCATTAATGTATATTGCATAGTCTTTAGAACTATAAAAAATGGTTACATAAAACTATGTAACCACTAGGTGAAAAAGAGATATAATGATTTTAACTAACTCTGGTAATAAATATTATTTTTTCAAAATCTTGAAGGCGAATGGTATCATCAAAGGGTTTAATGTGGGTATGAACAGAAGTTTGTGTAAATTTTCTAGAGGGGAAAGCTTTTTTAACAGTAGCTATATTGTCGGCGACATATCCATTTGGCTTTTTAGTCCATATCTGATCCCCAATATTCATATTCTCTAATTTGGTAAGTAAACTATCTGGCAGTCTGCGCTTTGGCATTGTAAATATCTCCTTTTCATACCTTATTTTAATTTTGATATGATTATTATATACGGTTAAATTATAAAAGTAAAACCAAAAAATTTCCAATATGTAAATAATTGAACTATTTTTATAATAGAACTGTGTTTCCTATATATTTTATATAGTTAATAGATTATAAAAAGCAGGTATTTTAACATACCTGCCTTCATCCAAAGATTAATTTATTTTATTTATCTGCGATTGCTCCCATTGGGCAAGTCATTGCGCATGCTCCACAATGAACACATTTTTCTGTATCAATTACTAACAATCCTGTAATATCTGTAGAGATTGCACCCATCGGGCAAACACCTTTACAAGTACCACATTTTACACATTTAGTAGAATCAATTGACATAGCCATATTTTTACTCCTATACTGCTATTTTAAATGTTAATTTTTCACCGTGTTGATAATTCTCCAATGAAGCATTCTCCCATTTAAAGTTAAAGACATCACAATCTTTATCCAATCTTAGAACTGGCAATGCGTACTGTGGACGATCAAAACATTCTTTAAATGTTTCAATATGATTTTCATAAACATGGCAATTACACATACAAATAGTAACTGTTCCAGGTTCCATACCAACCGTTTGTGCCATTAAATGTAAAAATAACGCACAATACATCATATCTGTAGGTAAACCCAATACGCAATCTGTAGAACGCATATGAGCAGTCAAATGTAATCTTCCACCTAAATATGTAAATTGATACAAATACATACAAGGAGGTAATGCCATTGTATCTAAATGAGCCGCATCCCACATACTAATAATAATTCTGCGATCATATGGATTAGTTTTTAATTTATTTACTACATCAACCAATTGATCATATCCTTTTCCAGTATAATCTGTGTCATACGTATCATATTCGGCTCCAAAATGACGAATTTCAAAGCCATAGATATTACCTAAATCGCGTTCAGCTTTCATTCCTTCTTTATCTGAATACGGAACTTTTTTTGGATTACACCATTCTGTCCAATATTTACAACCATTATCGACATACCATTGTTTATCAGTAATACCTTGTAAAAAACCAGATAATTCTACACGACAGCCTTTAAATGGTAATGGTCTAAAAGTTAGCGCAGGAAAGCCATCTTTTAAGTCGTGAGTGATACTTTTATTTAAACGAACCAAAGTATTATCACCTGTACGACATGGACATTTTTCACCGTACTCTAAGATTTCTTTGATTAGTTCCAGATATTTTGTATCCCAAGTATTCATAGTAACCTCTATTCTATTGCGTTTAAATATGTTAAAGTATAAAGTTCTGTGTTTGTAATAGGTTTATCTTCTATTAGTTTTAATTTAACCTCCACTGTTTCTACACTATGATTAATGCCGCTTTTTAAAAATTTGGCTTTAGATAGTATAAAGTGGGAAAGCTCATCTTTATTGTCTAAGTTGTATGGAATCACTTCATCTATATTATAAGAACACTTATATTTAGAGTTTTTTACAAAATCTTTTCCATAATACAAAACTTTTCCGCCAGAAAGATTTGCCTTTTTTGTAAGAACTTTATGTACTACTAACATTATTCATTGTTTCCTTTTGTTTGATTCTCTTTTTCAATCGCACGCAATTCAAACCACACTAGGCAGATCATATTCCATAATGCAGCTTGTAAATGAGTAGATGGATTATCTTTAAAGTTTTCATCGTTATCCCAACGATTACCTTTTTTATATTCAACAAAATGACGCATAAATGCTGCTTCATATCGAGATTGAGCATCATCTAATTTTGTCCAATTCCAAGCAGCATATTTATGTTTACCTACTGTAAAACGGACAACTGCTTTTTCAATTACATCCCAAGGTAACAATGACCAATCTAATTTGCCACCGTCCCACTTCATGCCACTAGCATTTTTATACTGTTCATTTACATTATCTTTTGCCATATAACTTCTCCTTTGTTACAATAATTAGAATATGATCAGCAATATTCTTTTTTATTGTAATTTTCCATTTCCATATTTTGATTTTCCAAACAGTAAATAAAAATACCTTCGCAAGGAAGGTATTTCATAAGGGATTACTTAGAACCAGTAGATCCAAATCCGCCAGAAGAGCGTTTTGTTTTTGGACCTTTCTCATAATCTTTATTAGAAATATATTTTGCAGATTCATTTGAGATATTAATAATAATACCTTGAATGATCTTATCGCCAGGATTAATAACAGTTGCCCATTCTTTAAATCCTAACCAACCTAATACACCACGACGACGTACTCGAATATCTTCTGTACCTTTAACAGCTTTAAACATATTCAAATGAATTTCACCACGATAACCACTATCAATTACACATGCTCCAAACACTAAACCTTTTTTCAATGCAACACCAGATTTATTCATCATCTGTAAGTATTGATTGTTTTTAAATTTAGTTTTAATACCGGATGGAATATTTACCTGTTCATTCATACGTAAAATATATGCTTTGCCATTATTCCAATCGTTTGGTACGAAAAAGTCTAATCCAGCATCTTCTTTACGATTGCCCGATGGATCTTTAACATCACGAGTTTTTGTATATAACATAGTTTCTCCTTTTAATTCTATATTTAATAGAATATATCTTTCAGTTTTATTTTTTGTGATTAATTTTCCAAATTGTTTAATTCGTATAGCATATACAATGGGATTTAATAAAACAATTATTACTAAATCCCATTTCAATTACGAATAGACTCTTGGTCTAATCATTTGTGCTTTAATCATTGCCAATTGTAATTGAGCGTGATTAAATTTCTTTTTTACTCTACGCTTGCCGATGATTTTAGATTTTCCGGAAGTATACTGAATTTCTCCATCATCTCCATCATAATCAATTAAATCACCTACATCAACTTCATATGTTTGACCATCTTCATCTGTCCAAGTAACTGATTCAGTACCACCTGGAACTTCAATGTAATCGCCACTCATACGATATTTTACTTTAGCTTTTTTAGATCCAAAATCATGAATTACTTCTGGACCAGTTCCATCGTGAATATATAATGGTTCTGGATCGTTTATTTCTACAGGACCTTCGTATGGACGATCATCCCTTGGCCATTCATCTTCTTTTGGATCATGATCTTGAAGTTTTAATTTTTTTGTATTTAATGCTTTACCATTTAATCTGGTAACACTATATACAAAAGGTTTATTCTTCAATGGTTGGGTATAAGTTACTGTATATACCATAATAGATTCTCCTTTGTTAATCTACATTATATAGAACCAAACACCAACCCTTTGTTTTTATAACAAATTTCCAATTATTCTCCGCTATTTTCCAATTCATATCTATGTCTTTCATAATATTTATACTTACTACGAATTACATACAAATGATCTTTTTCTAAGCGATTGCCATCTGGAATCATTTCTAACAAATCACTAAGAGACACCTGAGAAATCAACTTAGGACTCAATTTTTGTACAGATGCATATCTATTACCGCCATCCCAATTTAATTTTTTAATATGACGCTCTAATGCTTTTATAGATACTTCACCTTCATATTCTTTCAAAGCCTTTGTTTTTTCTTTTAATCTAGGCAATTCTTCTAGTAATTTATCTGCGTCCAAAACATGCTTGCCATTATAATATAATGTTTGCATTTCACCAGTTTTTTCATTCATCTGTCCTGGAACACGTGTATATTTGGATGGCAAACCAGCTTGATCGTCTGCTTCACCCCAATTATATACATATCGCAAGTGATACCAGATGTTTTTATATTGAGTAACAGTAACCGGTCTATTCAAACGTACAATACAATGATATGAACGATTACCTGACCAAACAGCGCGATAAATTATATGTTTATTTCTTTCAATCAATTCTTCTTGTTCTTCTTTTGACAAATAATCACATTCAAACAAAAGATTTTGACAATACACATTTTTATTCTTAGGATGTGTATCTGTGTTGTCTTTGAAAGCATTTAAAGCCTGTAACATACAAGGTTCTTCTTGTTTTTCAAAGTCTGGAGTAAAATATGGGCCAAATTCATCTACTTGATCTAAAAGATTTCTTGCAAATGCTGTATACACTTTGGTATCAATTTCTTCTAATGTCAAGGTATTAATATCGTCTACTAATAGCATATAATCATTAAAGCCTGTAATTTTACTTTCTGTATTTACAAGATCTACAATTGGTTTACCTGCTTCGTCTAACACAGGATTGCCGTTTTCATCTTTTCGCGGTACTTTACGAGTATTTTTACTACGGCTATAATAAGACTGTGTTCGAGGATCATTTGGATGACCTGCAACAAAAGCCAAACTACGTCCTTCTAGTTTTTGTCTAGTAATACCATCGTAAATTTCACCAATTGCATGTTTTTTAAAGATAACGAAATCACGGGGTTCTACTCCTTCTAACAATGGTTTTTCTGTTACCATATTACACAGTATTTTAGAAGTAGCAATTCCAAATTTTTCATTGGATTTATAAAAACCTTTAGACTTTACTTTGCCGTTTGTAAATTCACAATAATAATTGTTTACATTATTTTGTTGCAAAATTGCAATTTCGTCGAATTCCAATACAAGGCGAGTTTGTTTCATCCATTCTTCACAAATAGGCATATAATCAACATTATCTTGACGTTCAATCATAATACCATCAGTATTTGTTTGTACAATGTTAAAACCTGCATCAAACAAACGTTTTGCTAGAATAAATAATAACAACTGACCATGTACACAAATCGATGAGTTAGACCAAGTATCATACAAAGGATTAAATTCGGATAACATGGCACCAATTGCACCATTCAAAATCAATTTTAGACCTTCGTTTAACAGCTTCTTTCCTTCTCTTTTTGCTGCTAAACGAGTATGATATACATCTTTATATGATTCTGGATTTTTACTAGCACCACGTGACATTAATCCATATTCTACTAATAATGAAGGATACAATGATGCAACGTCCATATTAACTAGGTTTTTACTACCATAGTTTAATAGTGCCTGATGTAATCCACCAAAACCAAATTGATATTTATGACTTTCATCATTGCCCCCCATATATACTTCAATCTTTTCCTGAATATAATCTGGGTTATCTTGATTCTTTAAATAAAATTCCAACACTTCAGTTCCTGCTAATTCTTTTATGGCCATTTCAGGAATAGAATAGTACTGACGTTTTCCGTTTACTATTTTACAAGTGTTATTTTTATCTGCCACAGCATCTTCACCACACAATAATTTACCTGCGAATGATGAAGATTTATTAATCAATGTCTTCGCTTTCATTCCATATTCAATGATCATATTCCAGCGAATATCATAAGATTCTTTGGCGAAAGTACGTTTCGGATTATCTGGGTCTTGTAAGAATAGAGCTAATGTATTATCAACGTCCATTTCGCAATATTTTTCTACATCTGCACGTTCTTTCATTGTTAATTTTCTGTCAATATCAAATGAAACCTCAGAATCATAATTTCTTTTATTCAAAACAGACATCGTTAGCTTTTTCAAAGAATTTCTACGAATATCAAATGGTCCATGAAAACTAACATCCCAAGATAAAAAATTAGGGCGTTTAAATTCTTTTGGCAAGTTAGGATATATAGGATTACCATCGTGTAAAATTAAAGTATCTGAGTATTCTTTAACATTTGGAGTAATACCTAAGGCGTGTTTATGAACCATCGCATGACGAATAACTACATCATCGTATGCAGCATTATTAAACCCAATTAAGATTTTATTTTTAGCCCACGCAGCTAGTTGTTCTTCATCATTCCAACAGATTAATCTATTTTTGCCGTCTAAAGTTTTAGCAACAAACAACCAATCTTCTTTAAATACTTCAATGTCATATACCCATTCGTATTTTAAAGGCATATTATAGCCTTCTTTTTCTGCAGTTGCTTTACTCATCTGGTTTTTTAAAGTAGGCAAAAATACATTGTGATACCACTTTGAATACCACTCAGATGGAGTACCGTTTAAATCACCAACAATTTCAAATTTTTTATCTTGTCCATTTGCAGCAGGAAGATCTTCGTTGCTGACAATTTTTATTTGGTTTTTAAATCCAAACAATGGAACAATATCATGAATATTTTCACCAGTAACTGGAACTGTTGTCAATACTTTCCCCAGCAAGGCTTTCATTTCTTGTGTTTTAGCAGGAGTAGTTTCGCAGCTTTCTATATCTGTTGGGCAGTATAAAACAGACATTTTAGTAAATTCATCATATACTTTAAAATATTCTATTCTTTTATTTGTAATATCAATCTTACCTGAAAATGAAAAATAATTTAAAGCCTTTTCTTCATATAGATCTAAAATAAACTTAAGCTTAGTAATGAGTTGATCTACTGTGTTATATGGGGAAGCTTTTAAATCTTTTGCAAAAGAAACTTCATTTAAAATTTCTTTGACGTTTTGATAATCGTCTGTAACATCTGGTAAAACAACATAGGGTAAAATAATATCTTCACATTTTTTACCACGTTCAGCAAACCACTTTACCCAAACGGCTGCATATAATCTAATAATTTTGGAATGTTCATTAATAGAAACACTAACCCCGTTACTATCAGGCACACTTAAATATTCTGCTCTAAATGCATCTAAAGCTTTTTGTCCAACGAATCCTAAAACTAAATTTTTAGTATCTAAAGTCTGTTTACTCATATAATGAGACAAAATATTAAAAAGCATACATCTAACAAAATCTACATCTGTATTACTATTAATATAAGTAACATGAGTTTCTGCAGATTTAAATTTGCTTTTAAATACTTCTGTTAAATATCTAATACCTTCTGGTGAATCAAATATTTCACGTTTATCTTTAGATAACGGCGCATCATCAATCAATAGCAATTTAGGACCCATTTCGGATTCATATTCTGCTATTTCTCTTTTTAAAAACGGTGCTGCCATATCTAAACCTCTTTTTTATAATGAAGTAGAACACCAGGAGCCTGATGCTCTACCTCATTTCGCTTCCTGAATTTTTATTATAAACCTACTGCTTTTTCGTATGCTGAAAACAATTCACGTTCTTCTGCAATTTGATCACGATCTTTTTTACGTTGTCTAATTACATGTGACAATGCTTTTTTTGAAAAGCCAGCTTCTTTTGCTTCGTTCAAGATTTCTTTTCTATCTGCTGCAAAAACGGCTACCTGATCATCAATATATTCAATACGTTCAACAAATTCCATTAATTTTGCTTTATCCATTTTATCTTACTCCTTTTTATTCATAACGCAAATTTGATTTATGAAAATCGCAAGAATTTCCATTTTTAAATGAAGCTACACCCATTGCAGCTTTTAAAGTTCCGCAGTATTTACCGTTCTTTGTCAATTGAACAGTTTTTGAATTATCTCTTACTACTAATCCAATACGATATCCATCGTTGTGTAAATCTTCATAGACGTTAGTAGGCAAAACAATCTGATAACCGCGGCGTTCCAGTTTAGTATATTTGGTTTTATTAAATAGACACATGGCAATTTCTCCTTTTTGTGTACATGATATAGAATATCACATAACTATTCAATTGTATCTGCCGGATTTTCCATTTCTATTTCAGAATTTTCCATTTCTTCAACAAATTCTTCATCTACATCTACATTTTTTTCTTCTTCTGTTACAAGGGTTGTATCATCCGAATTTAATGCACGATTCTTAATTTGTTCTAACAGGTATTCTTGAATTTCTGGATTTTCTTTTAACCAATTCAAGGTTTTCATTTCACCCTGACCTACTGTATTTCCTTGATATTTATAAAATGCACCCGCTTTATCAATAAATCCATACTGTACAGCAAATGTTAAAATTTCACCAATACGAGAAACACCTTCGCCATAAATAATTTTAAAAGCAGCTTCTCTAAATGGAGGAAATACTTTATTTTTGATTACTTTAACTTTTGTTTCATTACCAATAGCTTCTTCCCCATCTTTAATAGGAGCAGTAGTACGACTAATACGCATGCGTTGAGAGGCATAGAATTTCAAAGCTTCTCCACCAGATGTTGTTTCTGGGTTTCCAAACATAACACCGATTTTATTACGAATCTGATTTACAAATACGCATGCACAATTGGCTTTTGCCGCCAGTGGAGTGATCTTTTTTAATCCAGCTGACATTAAACGTGCTTGAACACCGATAAACGAATCTCCAACTTCGCCATTAATTTCAGCCTGGGTTAACATTGAAGAAACTGAGTCAAATACCACAATATTTACATATTTATTTTTAATTAGAGTTTCTGCAATTTGAAAAGCTTGTTCCCCACTTTCTGGTTGACTAATAATCATATTTTTTAAATCACAACCTAATGCACGCATATAACTCGTATCCAAGGCATTTTCCAAGTCAATATAAGCAACTCGGTATCCTTTTTTCTGAGCTTCTGCACAGATTTGTAAACAAATAGTTGATTTTCCTGAAGATTCTGGTCCATAAATTTCAACAATACGTCCTAATGCGATTCCACCGCCTAAAGCCAAATCTAAACCAAGACTTCCTGTTGAAATAAATTCAATATCTTTATTACGATCATCCTCAAATGTCATTGCAGCATCATCACCAAATTGCTTACGCAAAGCTTTTAATGCAGCTTCAATGTCTGGGGCTGTGTTTACTTCAGTTGCTTTTTTTGCCATTTATAACTCCTATTTTATCTATAATATAGAATTAATTTTATTGCTAACTTGATTACGAATTTGCTCTAAACAATTTCCAATAAATACACTACAATGCTTTTTGATTTGAGGTAAATCTAATTCATTAATAATATCCAGTGTTAATTGTTGAAGGTTTAAATCAAATAAATTTTTACCAATAATCTTTTCACACCCATATGCACTAGAAGATAATGATCCCCAGCATCCTGTGCTTAGATATTTGGCATCTAATATAGTATTGTAATTACTATCTAATTTTATCCAAATGTTAACAATGTCTCCACAAGCAGCACTTCCCCACTGTCCTGTGTATATACGTTCATCTGGATTTTCAATTAAAATTTGATTCATTTGTTCATCACGGTTTAAAAAATCTGTTTTAAACACATATTCTCGAACTTTTGTAGAATAACTAATCCCATGTCCACGATTTGTTGTTATGTTATCTTGAGAATGATCAACAGAACAAGTATTACATTCTCCGGTACAACTATATGACATTGTTTATACTCCTTTTAATTAATTGCGGCTGCTCTTGCCAATAATTTTACTGCATTTTCAAAATTAGGCTTAAATATTTCAAAGATCTGATCTATTTCCAAACTATGATCAAAAGAAATTCTAACTGCACAATTTGCCAACATATCTGATTGTTCATGTTTAGGATAATATTCTTTAATTACACTACTCCCAACCAAATCAGAACTATTACAAGCACTACCCGTTGAAATAGCTACATTATCGCCTAACATACTAGATAAACTTTCCCCTTCAATTCCTAACATAGAAAAGTTAATAATATAAGGAGAAGCTTCTTTTCTATGCATACTATTTATAGAAAGCGTTACATTATTTTGCTTAGCAGTAGTCTGAATCAAATCAATAAAGCAATCTGATAAAACTTTTGCTTTAAAATAATTTTTTTCTATGTTTTTGGTATGACTTTCTATCACTTTACTTAATAAAAATACAAATTGTGGATTTTCTGTTCCGGAGCGCAATCCATTCTGCTGATTTCCTCCTACAATTAATGGACAAGTACTAAAAATATCAGAAATTTCTTTTTTATAAATTAATCCACCGAAAGATTTATAAAATCCAATCTTATGTCCACTAAACGAATAGCAATCTACTTCAGATAGATCATAGTTAGGAATTTTACAAAAACCTTGTGTATAATCTAAATGTAAATATACTTTATTATTCGGATATTGTTTTGTCAGTATTTCTTTTATTACTTTATACTTTTCAGCAGGAATAATGTCACCTGTTTCATTGTTAACTGCAATCAAACTTACTAGAATTGGTCCAGATTTAATTTTTTTCGGCAATTTACCTAATGAAAATTTAATAGCACCTTCAGTAATTAAGCTATTATATACACTTAAAGGTGATATTTTATGAATTTGTACTTTTTTATCTAAATATTTTGAAATTGCAGCATACGTAGCTTTATGTTCTACTGTAGTTGTAATTAATAAACTCGGTTTAAATGCTTGAATTACAGTATTTATCGATTCTGTTGCGCCAGAAGTAAAAAACATATCCCATGCTTTATTATGGCCCAACGATGTTAAGATATTTGACCTACTTTGCATTAAAGTTTGATAGGATTTTTCTCCAACTTTATGATATGAAGCAGGATTACCATATAATTCAATCGAATTAAAATAGTTTTGTGTAATTACTTGAGATAAGGGTGCTGTAGCGGCATAATCTAAGTATAAATAATCTGACATTCTAATAATTCTCCTTTATTATTAATAGAATATCAAATAATATATTTATCGTAAAACAAAAAAGTGCCTCGAAAGACACTTTTTTTCCAATTTATTTAATCTTATCACAAAAACCTAAAGTTTTAGCTTCTTCTGCTGATAGGATTGTATCTCGATCCATCATTTGAATCATTTTATTTAATTTTACTCCAGTCAATTCTGAATATTCTTTTGCTAATTGTTCTTTAAGCTTAATCCCATGCTTAACATCAATTTCCATATCAGAAATTTGACCTTTACATCCACCAGAAGGCTGATGAACTAGCAATTCTGTATGCTTATATACAGTACGTTCACCTTTTTTACCATTAATAAAGATAGACACTGCCATACTTGCTGTCATACCCATTGCAACAGTGTGTACAGGACATTTAATATTATGCATAGTATCGATAATAGCATATCCTGCAGAAACTGATCCACCCGGAGATTGAATAAACATTATAACAGGTTTTTCTTTATCTTGTGATTCTAAGTATCTCAACTGCATAACAACAGAAGTTGCTAATTCATCTGTAATTTCACCTTGAACCATTACAATACGATCTGTTAACAAGCGTGTTGGCAAATCAATCATTCTGGTATTATTATTTTCGTCGGTATGTAATACCCCTGGAATTCCCATCATATTTTATAATCCTTTTTGTTTTTATATTTGTATTATATATTTTTATTATTGCAATGTAAAACCAGAATTATTTATAAAACTGTTCAAAATCTTTAGGAATATCCGTGGCCGCATTTTCAAATTCTTCATTTAATAATACTTTTGCGATATATCTACCTAAAACAACTGCTTGATCTGATGTTAAACCACGTGTAGTAGCAGCCGCAGTACCAATACGTAATCCGCTAGACTTAGAAGGAGACAAATCACCTTCAATCATATTCTTATTTGTTACTACATGCTTTGATAACAACAAATCTTCAGCTTCTTTACCTGTTAAACCAGTGTTTTTCAAATCTAACAACGCCAAATGATTACTACTACCGCCTGATACAATACGGATTTTACCAGTTGTATCTACTTCAGCTATACCTTTCAATACACCTTGCATGTTTTCTGCAACTTGCTTCATATATGCTACATATTCTTCAGATTGAGCTTCTACAAAACATTGTGCTTTTGCAGCAACCAATGCTTCATTTGGACCCCCAGCATTTCCTGGAAATACAGCTTGGTTTATTTTTGCAGAATATAAAGGATTATTCCAAGCGATAATACCTCCACGTGGTCCGCGTAAAGTTTTATGTGTAGTAGAAGTAATTACATCACAATACTTAGTTGGATCATATTCATCTTCCCAAATATGTGCTGCAATAAACCCAGCAAAATGTGCCATGTCACACCATAAAATACACTTCTTTTCTTCATATTCTTTTGTAGGATCTTCTTTTTCACCACATCTCGCAACAATTTCTGCATGTATTTCTCGGTTATATTCATCTACAAATTCTCTAATGCGCTTAAAATCAATCTTATGAGAATATGCCGAATATCCTGTGATCAATAAACGAGGTTTTACTTCAAACAAACGGGCTTTAATTACATCATAATTAATTAATTCGTCTATTAAATCATAACTATGGTTTTCATAAAATCTACCTGAATATGTAAACTTACTACCATGTGTTAAATGTGCACCAGAATTCAGAGACATAGACAAAGTTTTTGCACCAGGCTTACAAAATGCATGATATACACAAGTGTTTGCATGTGTACCTGACATTGGTTGTACATTCATATAATTTACATTAAATAATTTTGTACCTTGTTCAATTGCAAATTCTTCTACTTTATCAATAACTTCACAGCCACCATAATGTCTACCTGTTTTAGAGACAGAAGTTGGATAACCTTCGGAATATTTTACAGATAAGCATGAACCTAATATATCCAAAATAGCTTGAGATGGATAATTTTCAGATGCAATTAATTCAATATCATTGTTTAACCGATTTTTTTCTTCATTAATATATGATTGTAAAGTAGGATGAATTTGTACCATAAGATAAGCTCCTCATTTGTTTAAAACATATATAATATAGAATTATAAAATTGTAAAACAAATTTTTTTATTTTTTTCCATTGTTTTTTAATTTTTAACTGTTCTAAATATATAGTATAGACATATTTCTAATTTTAAAACTCTTATTAAAAAAAGTTATCTTACCATGGCAGTAAAATCAAACTTAGAGCCAGAAACAAAGATTGAGCTCTTAATAAAATTAGCCTTTGGAATTCCATATGAACAATTAACAAAAGAATATGGATTATCTAAAAACAAAATAATAAATTTAAGAAAAAACAATTATCGCTTATATAATACTTTCTTTGATCATTGGAAAATCTCTAAACAAGTTGCATTATTAGGAATGTGTCCAAAACATGAAAGAGCATTAAATATAGTTAAAAAATTTTATAAAAATAAAATTGAAATTGTATCAGAGAATAAAATTCTATATAAAGGATTAAAAATATCTATAGCACAAATATTAGAAATGGCAGATGAAATTTTACAAAAAGATAATATTCATGGCTTTTTAAATATGACAGACATTAAAAATTATTATTAAGGATATAAAATGGAAAAAACTTGGATGATTAAAGAAAAAAGTTTTGATTCTATTAAAGAATTAAATCAATTTATTGAAAAAGAAGGTATTCAACCAAGTGATTTAATTGAATATCGAACAATGTTTGAACAATTAAGACAAAATGTAAGATATCTTATTACATTTTGGTCAGAAGTTAAAAAAGGAGAAAACTAATGGCAGTAACACAAAGTGCGATTGAAATCCCAGAAGGTTTAACAGAACAACAGTGGGCAGAACAAACTCCTGGTGTTTATATGAATCTTGTAGGATTAGCAGGTAAAAATCCAGTAGATGGTAAATATCACTTTGCACCAATTAAATATTCAGACGTAAGTTTAGAAGGTGAAAAAGTAAAATACGGAAACGGAACAGAAGCCACAGTAATTTATTCTTGTTTGGCGATGGAATATAAACATAAAAAAGAAGTTTATGATAAATGGTGGGAAAAAGCTAACGAAGCCATTGAAATGCTCAAAAAACAAGATCAAATTGAAAATTATGTACAGCAAAATAATTTAGATTTGAAAAAATTACGTAATCAAGGCTCATTAAACGAAGAAAATGATCCAGAATAAAATAAAACTTATATCAGAAGCATTGAGCATACCTGAATCTACGGTGTGCTTGGTGCTTTATTCGTATTTAGCAGAAACGGTTCAAGAAATTTTAATGGAAAATTCTGCTAATACAATTTTTGGGAAAATGTCATTGGATGAAAAAAACCAATTATTCCTAGAAAAGAAAAAATTTGGACTAATAGAATTACTAAACAAAAATGACATCAAAACAATATACAAAATCTGCAAAGATGGACCAGACTATTCCATCTTTTAAAGAATTAGATGAACTTTATGCAGTAATCGAAGACACTTTCGATACTTGTTCATCATCCCGAGATGAAGTATATTGGTTAGTGAGTATTTTAAAGCTTATGTTAAACAGTCCAAATAAATATACAAAATACAGTGTAGATAATATGCATGTTAATTATTGGATGTATAGTTTATATCCAATCGTAGAAAAATGGAAAAAGAAATATCATCATTCTACATCTAAACAAGTTGTAATAAAGAGAAAAGTAGATGCAAAAAAAGCCTAGAGGATATTTTGAAGTAAAAGACGAAGAGTATAGTTCTTCGGAATTTGTGTTTACTGCACTTAGTATGCTAGAGTCTCGCGGATATACTGGATTCTTTCAATTAATGAGTGTTTTACAAGATCCGACGCTTATTATAAAAATTATTCGGCTATTTTATGGCATGGAAATCAAAGTTCCGCCATTAAAAGAATTTGCAGACTGTTTAAAAGCAGCTGAATATACATATTTAGATATGCATAAAAACGTAAATGTTAATTTACCAGCAAAATCAAAAGATATTCGTCAGTTTATGGGGATAGACGAAGAAGAACAACAGCATTTATTAGAAATTTTTGATGAATGGTGTGCATTTATGGCAAAAAATGGTGCAAATGTTAATGATTATATGCATTGTAACCGTCAAAACACAAAAAAACGCATAGCATTAGCCTCTAAAGGTGAAAAATGGGGAAACCGTAAATATTAAAAGAATAATATGAAGGATAAAAAGTAAAATGGCATTTGATGATACACCAAAGTTTTGGACAGAAGAAGACGATATTGTAGCTGTACAAGAGTTAGAGCAATCGACGGATTTAATTATACCAGAAGCTGCTCCATTGCCTTCGATCGAAGAACAGGAAACTTTGGTAAACGAAAGTAAATTAAAAGATGATAGTAAAAATATGTTAAACTCACTAATTGAGTTAAACAAAACGGCTAGTTTATTAATGCAAATTCAAAACGAAGAAACTTTGGAAATGCAAAACAAAGTTATTCAAGCGACTTGTACTAACTTTGTACAAGCTCGTATGATGAATAATGCAACTGCTGAAAATTTAAAAAATAAATTACTTAATAACCTTATTGAAAACATTGATGTATTAGATCTAGAAACCCAAGCAAAAATCTATAACGACTTAACTGAAGTTTCTGCAATTGATGCACAACAAGCTTTGGCTAAAGTGACAGGTGCACCAGCTGGAGTCGGAGGTGGTAGTGGTGGAATTAATCTTACTATTAATAACGCTACTGCAGAAGGGGCTAGTATTAATAATCCGACTTTAAATGTTGGAGGAAATGCACCCGCCGTTACTCAGTTGAAAGAAGTAACTTCACTAAATAATTCTGTAAAAGCTTGGGGAAGTGCTCCTATGCCAAAACGGGTAAATCCAATTGTTGATACAGAAGGCACTGCAAAATAATGATAATACCACAAGATATTGAAAAGAAGATAGAATACTTACCAATAGTTCACTTTGATGATAGTGAAGCTTTTCAACTTGTATTATTCTCTGATGAATTTAGTGATATTTTTAATTTCTATAGAGAAAACTTTTTACCAGATGTTTTAAAAAGTAAACCGGAAATTGAACAAAGGGTTAGTTTATACCTTTCTCTAACAAATCAAGACGAATCTTTTGTTGAACAAACAGATCAAATTCTATATAGACGACCTGTACCAGATATCGAAAGCTTTTTATCTGATAAATTTTATATGGGATATTCAAATGCCACACTATACCCATTTTGGAAAGAACAATTAAAAACTATATTTAGAGAAAGTTCTCCTGTTAGAAAAGTTATCTTCGGTGGATGTATTGGATCAGGTAAATCAACCGTAGCGCGTAAAGCTTTTGTTTATGTATTATATCGTGCGCTTTGTTTACGCTATCCACGTGCTACATTTAATATCGATGGTGATGCGACAATTGCCAACGTTATTATTAGTATGACATTAAAACAAGTTTATGACACTAACTTGTTACCATTTATCAAATTAATGGAAGGTATGCCGTGTTTTCAGCGAGTAATGTCTGTTAAATCTTTTGAAAATTTCGATTTAAGTAATCCTAAATGCCCTATACCATTCCAAGTTGAAAAAAGTACAGGCACAGTTTTCTTTCCTGATAATATTATTTTAACTTGTGGATCTAACCAAGGACATTTCACTGGATATAACGTAATTAATTCGTTTTGTGATGAAATTAATGAAAAAGGGGTAGATGAAGCCCTTGCTCTTTTAAATACATTAGATAATCGTTTCGCTTCTCGTTTTAGTGGATCAGATTTAATCTTTCAATCGGTTGTTTCTTCTGCACGTACAACAAATAGTCCAATTGGTGAATATGTAAAGCGATTACCAAAAGATCCTAGTATATTAGAATTAAAACCAATGTTATGGGAAGTAAAACCAGATCCTAACTTTGTCGGTGATGGTACAACTTTTCCGGTGCTTGTAGGAAACGGATCTATTCCTAGTAAAATTATAACTGATCCCGGAGAGTTAGCTGCTATCGAAAACGGTGATTATAAAGAACCCGCAGGATGTGTAAAAATTGATGTACCAACTGTATATCGCAGCAAATTTGAATTGCAATTAGATCAATCTATTCAAGATATTGCAGGGATGACTACTTTTGATAATAGCATGGTATTTAGAGATACTACACTATTAGAAAATTTAAATCTTGTGCCTGAACTTACCATAGAAGCAAATTTAAAAGATAATACTAATATTTTTGATTGTTTACCTCTTGATCAACTATTCGAAAAAAATCCATTAAAAGACGATGCAATGTTCTTAAAAAGAGCTCCTAATGCATTACGATATATCCATTGTGATTTAAGTACCGTTGGTGGAGAATGCGATACTGGTATTTGTATGTTGCACAAAGAATATAAAATAAACGAATTTACTCATGAGAAAGAAGTAATTTTTGTAGTCGATTTTATTTTATATGTTATTGCAAAAAATAAAATAGATTTAGATGCTGTTCAAAATTTTGCATTAGATTTAGTAAAGCGGGGTAATGTTCCTGTACATACGATCTCTTGTGATCAATACCAAAGTGCTTTAATTTTAAATAACTGGGAAGCAAGTGGATGTTTTGAAAAAGTAGAAAAAGTATCTGTTGATATTAAACTCGAACCATATATGAATGCATCTAATTTGATTGAAGCAGGTAAAGTAAAAGTAGGACAATGTGATAAATTAAAAAGAGAATTAGAAACACTTGTACTAGAAAAAGGTAAAATTACAAAAACTACTGAATTAAAAGATGGGGCAGATGCATTAGTTGCTGCTATTTATAACGCACAACTTAATTATACAGATGCCCCAACAGTAGAATATTTTACAGATGCTTTACATAAAAAAGTTATCAAATATGAAAGCTTAATAAACGAAGAACACCAAGAATTAATCGATATCTGGTAAATCTAAATCATAAGCTGCTATAATACTATTAATTGTACGTCGATAATCGTTTTCATTCATTTTTAACAAAGTTTCCCAGTCAGATTTATGTTCAGGATATAATTTACAATATAACTCAAAAATATCTTTACTCCAACTTTGCAGTGTTTTTACAAGTTGTTTTTTATTTGAACTACTACTTCCATTACCCCCACCGTAACCGATACAAATTGAACCCCTTGTAGAAAGATTTGGAAATTCTACTTCAGTTAGACTTGCACAATTTTTAAACATATTAGAAATTTCGATTGCCATATTTATATTATTATACATTCTTCTTCAAAAGTAAAACAAAAAAGTTCTATATAAACAGAAGGATTTATAAAATGTCAAAATTTCAAATATTAGTTGAAGAAATTAAGTGTAATCAAGCTTGTGAAGAAGATATTTTAGACGAAGGCTTAGGTACATTAGCTAGAAACGCTTTGTTAGGAGCTACTGTTGCATTAGGAGGTATGTCTGGAGCAAACGCAAAGACAGACATAGAAGCACTTCATCATAATCATGAAATTACTGCAAAATACGAACATGGCGGAAAAGGATATTCTGCGATTGTAAAAGATAATTATGGTGGATATTCATACGGAAAAGAACAAATATCAACAGAACGTGGAAAAAAAGGCGAACCTTCTACATTTGACAGTTTTATGAAATTTCTAAAAAAGAACGATCCTGCTGTATACAATACTTTACACCAAGCTGGAGATCAACCTGCTGCATTCAAAGGTACTCCTGCATTTAAAGCTGCATGGTTAAAATTAGCAGATAGAAAAGATTTCCAAGAATTATACAATGATTTTATCGTAGATCATATGGTTGCTCCTGTATATAAACGTATGGACCAAGCTACTTCTGTAAATTTAGATAAAATTACAACTTGGGGATCTATAAATAACGCTATTCAAGCTGCTATTAAATCTTGTATTATACAACACGGTAGAGATGGTGCGTTTAAACTTATTCGCAGCGTAGTAAAACGCAGAGATCCTTCAACAAAAGCGGAATTTTTAAAAGATTTATACACCGCGAGAAAAACTAAATTCCCAGCATATAAAAAACGTTATGAACAAGAATATAATGATTTAAAAACATACCTCGCTTCTGAAGATTCTAATATCGAAACAGCATATGGAAAAGAGCCTGGGCAAAGCGGTTATGAATTAGATCAATTGATAAATTCTATTGCTAACGGTATCAGTTAATAATATTCCTTTTTTACATAATATACTAATATTTATAAGTTCTATTATTTAGTAGAAAATTTTTAGCATACAAAATATTTATCATGGCATTACACTCATTAAATAAAATTCGTGGTTTAAACGATCCATTAAAACAATTTCAGGTTACATTTGCTATATCAAATGCACCAGCATTGGCATTAGCAAAAGCTAGCCAAAAGGCGGCAGGTGTTTTGTCAGGTAATTATGCATTTGCAGATGCAGAAAAATTAGAATTACGTTGTACTTCGTTTAGTTATCCAGGTACTCAAATTAAGCAATCTTCTTTAACTATAAATGGATTTAGAAGAAAATTAGGTACATTACAAGATAAATCTGGTACTTGGAAATGCAGTATTACAGAAGATCAAAACGGATCAATTTTAAATACAATTCAATCGTGGTGTGATTTAATTCATAATCCATTTACTGGATTAAGACTTCCTTCTACTCTTTATGTATCAACATGTTTAGTTACAATTGAAGGAGCAGATGATTTTAAAAGAACTGTATGGCTAAAAGGCTTTTACCCAATTTCATATTCAGTAAGCGATATTAATCCAAGTGGATCAGAGCCTATAACTATTGATGTAACCTGGAATTATGATTGGTGGTCTGAAACTCCAACGAGTGGATCTGCATTAGGGGTATAATTTAAAATGAGTTTACGTTTTCAAAGCCAATTAATGATTGATAACTTACCGGATGAACAGCTGAATGATCAGTTTGAAGTTATTATGCCGGAATTACCTCTAATACTTCCAGAGGGTGATGCAACAAAAGCTAGTACTTTGGGTAAATTCACTGGAATGCTTGGCTTTGGAAAACAAGTAAACTATCGCCCAATCGTAGAAGAAATCACTTTTGGAACAATGAATTTCTCCACAGATACAAGACGTGTTCGCACTGGTTGGTTAAATGTTCCTAGTGATATTGAAAATTGGCATGATGTAGCAATCACTATGTTTTGTCCAGCAAGTATGGCAACTCATATGTACTTAAACACATGGAAAAGAATGATATTTAATCGTGACGGTGAATATTATAACTCCATGTCAGTATATAAGAAAAATATTACAGTGCTAGTATATGGCCCAGCAAAATCAATTGGATCAGTATTTAATGCTGGAACAATGCAATTTACATTAAAAGGATGTTTTCCAAAAACACAAGAAGATTTTAAATTTGAGTACAGTGATGATCCTAAACGATTTCGTGTACTTGCTCATTTTAGTGTAGACAAAGTAGAATATGACGAAGACCTTTCTCGAAGTGCAATAATTGCAGAAAGTATCACTTCACCTACTCAAGTGTTTGATAAACTATTATCGACAGGTATGTCGACAAGCGACTATGGCGTTGGAACTACTTATGGTACTAAAAACACTAATCCGAGCACCCCACAATCTAACTAAAAATAAAGGAGAAAAACAAAATGGCAGTAGAATATAAAGCTACCGATTTACCAGGAAAAAGTTTGTATAAAAAACAATTTAATGTTTTATTACGACCAATTACACCAATTGAACAAAAATATATTTTATCCTTAAGTCAAAAAGAACAAAGAACTAATGCAGAGTATATTGCTTTTCTAAAAAAATTAGTAACCTTTGATAATCCTGAAATGACTTTTGAAGAATTATATTGGGCAGACGTACAATATATCTTATATAAATTACGCTATATTACCTATGCAAAATTCCCAATTAAATTGGAATTTATATGTGGTGAATGTAAAGAACGTATTGTACATGAATTAGATATTGGTGCAATGGAAATTACAGAACCTGATATTAATTTGCAAAAAACAATATTTTTGGATAATCTAGGTGAAATGCCAATTAGAAATAAGATTATTGGTGATGAAATTGTGATTGAACAATTTTGTAAAAAGAAACATTTAGATGAAAATGATTTTCAAACCCAGTTATTGTTAATGGATTTGTGCGCATTGTCTGGTGAAAAAACATTAGACGAACTATACGCATTAGCAGAAGCGGGTGAAATTACTGCAATGGATATTATTAACGTTGAACAATGGATTGTTAATAATGTTTGGGGCGTAAAAGAAAATGTTACAGTTAAATGCGCTAAGTGTGGAAAGGAGGTCTCTAGAGGATATTTATTATCTATAGAGGACTTTTTTTCCATTGTTTAGTGAAACCGATATAAACGAACGTATTTATTGGTTAATGCAAAATCTTAATATGGACTACAATACGATTATGAATAGCCCATGGGAAAATTTAGATTGGTTATATCGTAGACATCTACAATATTTAATCGATCAAGAAAAACAAAGAAATGCAAAATCCAATAAATTTATTTAAGAGTAAGTAAACATGGCAGCAGCAAAAACAAAGATAATTACACCAAAAGACGAAAATTCTAGTATGACTTCTGGAATGAAATCGTTAATTGCTCAATTAAAACAAACTACAGATTCTTTGCAAACAGTTGCTGCTGCTTATAATAAAAATTTTAATGCCATACGTAGAGCACAAGCAATAAAAGCCAAAAATCCTACGCAAGGCATGACTAAAGAAGAAATTAAAAAATATCAAGAAAATCAGAAAAAAACGACTAAATCCAAAAAGAATGATCCTGATAGTTGGGCAAATACTATTAAAAAAGTCGCACCTGATCAACAAAGTCATATGACAGATGCATTAGTTGGTTCGATAACAGGAATTGATCCTGCTATCTTACAGAGTTTTGGCCTAACTAAATTAGGAAAAAAAGCGATCTCAGCCACATTCAACGCGGGTTTAGGTGCTGCTAAAAAAGTTAAAAATTTCGGTGGAGCAATGCTTGGCGCAGGCGCCAGAATGTTTCGTGGTAAAAAATCAAAAGACGAAGAAACCGGTTCGGCAATTGCGGCAAGTCAAGAAGATAAATCTACTGGAATTCTTAGAAATATCTTAAAAGCATTTAAAACTAAAGACAAAGACGACAAAAAAGAGAAAGAAAAAGAAAAAAAGTCTGGTCTGATGGGAGGTGGCTTATTAGGGCGAGCTCTTCTTGCTGGCATCGGTGGATTATTATTATCTGCAGCACGCCCGCTTATCAAACGTTTACTTAATAATATGTTTGAAGACCTCGGTATGCCTAATTTAGGAGGAGCCGCTGCCGAAGTAATTGCAGATATGCTACCTGGCGCAGTTATGGGATATACTTTAACTAAAAGCGTAAAAGGAGCATTATTAGGAGCAGGTTTAAGTTTAGGCTATTATTCTATCAAACGCGTCATTGAAGATTTTAAAAACACCGGCACTGGCGAAATCCAAATAGATCAAGATAAAAATTATATGTCTAGCGCAATGCGGGGAGCATTTCTAGGATATGTATTTGGTGGAAAAAGCTTAAAAGCTGCTCTTTTAGGTGCTGGGATAAGCATGGGGCTTACTTGGATAACTAACCGAGTTGATGATTTCAAACGAGTTGCAGCAGGAGACGTAGTTGCCCCAAAAATGCTTGGACCTTTCCCAGAAGCTGTTGCAGGCGGTATTATTTCGGGTGCATTAATCGGGTCTAAATTTGGAGGTTTAGCAGGAGCTGCATGGGGAGCTGTTATCGGAGGAGCGGCCGGAGGACTCTTCGCTTCAGTTACAAATTTCCAATCCAGATTAAACCACGCTAAAACAACAGGCGAATATACAGAAAATACCCTTACGGTTGCTGGTATTCCTATTGAAATTTTCAATGGAATGTTAATGGGTGGTATCGGCGGCTTTATGGCAGGTGGACCGCTTGGTGCAATTGCAGGAGCATTAGTCGGTGGAGCAGCTGGATGGATATATGGTAAAATAAAAGATAGCCAAGTTCAAGAAGAAGCTGCTAGAACACGTGGTGCAGAATTAGCAAAAACAGATCCTAGATTTGCTTCTCAACAAAAAACAATAGACCAAGCAGAAAATCTAAAGCAAACTTCAAAAGAACTACAATCTGGTTCGGATTATTTAAATGACCTTGCAACCTCTTTATATAAACGCGGTAAAATATCACAAGCCGAATATGCAAAATATAAAGGAATGTCTTCTCAATTCGAACAAGGACAATCTACTAACGAATCGCATAGTGAAAAGTTAAATAGGCGTATGGACAATATCCTAGGTTTATTTAACGATTTTGACTTGAATAAAGACGGAGTAATCGCAGGTCAAGATGAATTAACTCCTGCATTAAAGCGCTTAGAAGAACTAGATGGTAAGTGGATTACACGACGTTTTAATTCTGGCGGTGATAAGCTGGCCATGGAAGAAATAACAAGCTATGTGAATGATAAACAACAACTTAGCTTAAATGATTTACCACATCTAGAAAGTATTTTAAAAGAAAGATTAGACTTAACAGATCTTGCTGACATAAACCGACACTCTGCAGATCAATTAGATGCATTAAATAAAGTTATCAGCGAGTTAGAAGCATTAAACAAAAAAGCCGAAGATGGAAAAACAGACAAACCTTTCCAAGGTACAGGGAAACAACAAGGCAGTGATACTTCTTCTAATACAGGTACAACAAACGATACTAGTGCTCCAGTAAAAGTGCCTGGATCATAATGACAAAGGAAATATAAATGTCAAATAGTACAAGTGAAAATTTAACTAACACACCAATTACTAGTGATGGATTAGAAAACGCTAATACTAGATATGCTATGTGGGCAAGTAATTATAAAAACGCCACTTTGCATAAATCTTTAGACTTTTCTAATGTTGGACTATATGCTGGCAATGATCGTATGGAGGAAGATTTTAGAAAATTTCATCAAATGACTTTATATATTTCTTTCGAAGGTGGAGGAGCGATATCTCACGGAGCTACACATAAAACCTTTATGATTACTTCTAATTTGCCAGAAAAACTCTCTTATTCATTATCATCTGAATGGGCACAACCACTTAATTTCGGTAGTGCAACAACAAATTTATTAATGGAAATGGGTACAAGCATGACAGGTTCCCGTCACTCTGGAGTATCACGCGCAAGTACGTTAAAAGTTTGGAATGGGACTAAACCGCTATCACTCTCTTTAACTATTCCTGTTATCGATGATGTTGATAACGGTGGGGTAAGTGAAAATGGAATTAATGCAAACTTAGTAGAAGCATTAGAGATATTAGGATCATTGGTTTTACCTAAACGCTATAATTCAAGTTTTTATACTTCTCCTCCTTCCCCTCTTGGATTTACAATTAAATATGCCAAAGGTATTGATGACCAAGGAAATATTGATAGAGGAGGTAGTTATACACTAAGCTCTAATCAATATTGCAGAATAATGCTTCAATTAGGTGGTATTTTATTGGTAGATAAGTGTATTATAGAAGGCGTAGATGTTACATACCCAAATACAAAAACTATGATCAAGCATACCTATCAAAATGAATTTTTCGGTAAAACTGGAAACAGTTATCTACATCCGTTATTAGCAGAAGTTACCTTACGTATTAGTACAGTGGAAGCATTGACAGCTGAAAATTATAGTAAAATGTTATGGGCAAGAAGTCAGAATAACATGGGGCATGGAACAATCGATGCATCACAAGGTATTGCAGGTTATGCTACAGCAACACTTTTTGAAGGTTATAATAAAGCAAAAGAATTCTTAGGAAGCTAATAATTTATAATACATAGGAAGATTATCATGGCACAGACAAATGCACTAAATTCCATTACTTTTGATTCATTTTTTCAATCTAAAATTTTAGATAACAACGGTGTATCTGTCACAGATATTAATAAAGGTTTACGCAACTTATTCAAAACCTTTAATGAAACAGAAGAGCATTTGTTTTTTGAAACAGAAAAATATTTAGTAAGTGAATATGAAGAAGGTTATCCTGATTTGATTGCAAGAAATTGTCAACTTGGTCAATTACAATATTGGTGGTGGATAGTTCTATTAAATAGATTAGAAAATCCTATGACAGATTTAAAAGCAGGCTGGGCATATGCAATTAATCCACCTGAACAAATTAGTAAATTTATAAACGAATCTAATTCTGACAATAGTAATAATGCTAATCCACGTATTGGAACGTTAGTAGAGTTAAATTAAAATGATAATACAAGAAGAATATGATGTAAATATTTATATTGACGGTATAAATATTTTCGGTGCACCAGGTGTTGTTTTCGGTGCACTAAATATCTATGAAAATATCGACGAAGCAGTTCCTACTTGTACTTTAAGTTTAACTGTTCCAACTGGATGGGTAGATGAAAGATCTCTTGTAGATGGAACAAAAATAGAAATAACCATTGAATGTAAAATATATAATATTTCAGAAAAACTATCTTTTCGTTTATATAATATCGAACGAATTGTAATGAACCAAAATTTTTGTGGATTACAATTATCTGGGTTATTAGACTTTTATCCTGGTTACAAATACTCAAATGAATTAAATTTATATGGTACAAGCTCTGATGTATTTAAAAACGTTGCTAATACTTTTAAGTTAGAATCAGACATTGACGATACGAACGATATACAACTTTGGACAGCAGGAGAAAATAATCTATACCAATTTTTAGGAAGTGTTACAAAGCATGGCTGGAATGATGAAACTTCTGCAATGGTTTGGTGTTTTGATCGCCACAAAATCTTACTATATAAAAATTTAACGAGATTATTCCGTACTCGTTCTGCAACCCCATGGACATTTGTTCAACAACCTAACCCAAATGTAAAAGAAAAAATATTTGGATATACTAATGCCGCAATTACAATAAATTCTGGTAAAGAAAACTTGATATACGGTGGCTATGGTGGAATTGATAATTATTTCGATTTAGTAGATTATCAATGGAAAGAAGTATCGGCTAAAAAAGTAATTGCAGAAAGTAATATAATTAATATTAGCAAAGAATTATCACAAGGTCTTGCTCAAGAATGGTATCCATTTGATGTTGGAAATTTCCATAAAAATTATTGGTTAGCAAAAAATCAAAACGAGCGAATATTATCTACATACTCTACTTATGTAACGGTAGAATGTTCATATCTTATGCCGTATCGCTTATGCCAAGTTGTGAATTTTATTTATATGGACGGTAATAGCTTAGATAATGTATTAAAATTAACAAGTGGCACATATATGATTAATGGTATAAAAATTACAATTAATACAAAATCTGTAACTTCTACCTTAAAATTAGCCATGCAAGGAATAAACGGAACTACACCAAGAGAAGTATACTAATGAAAGTAGCTTTTACACAGAATGAAAAATTCGAAAACCCATTTTTTATCGCAACGGTCGAAGATAATAATGATCCCACTTTTAATTATAGAGTAAAAGTTCGTATCCCACATATTCATCCAGATACCATTACGACTGAACAATTACCTTGGGCAGCAAAAGTAGATGCTAGCTTCATGGGTATGGATGGCTCATCTGCATTACATTCTGTACCTGAAATCGGAAGTCAAGTCCTTGTATTAGCAGTTGGTAACAACATAAACTCTCTATTATATTTAGGATGTTTATATAAAAGATCTGATTCTACACCAACCGGAGATACATATTTAAATGGATATGGAATTTATGATAAACAAGGCAATTTTATTGAAATCGACAAAATACAAAAAACATTAAAACTTATTTATGATGGTAAAATAGATATTTCTAAAATTACTGAAATGAAAATTGGAGTAGAAGGTAATTTAAATATTACTTGTAAAGGAAATGTTAACTTAGAAGCAACTGGAGGTACAAATATTAAAGGTGGACCAGTAACTATAGATACCAGTGTTCAAATGGGCTTTACTTGTGTACCAAATTGCCTTTTTACAGGTGCTCCACATACTTCACCAATGACAGCAAAATAATTCGGATAATATATCATGGCAGCTAAGAAACAAAGAGTGCAAATTAGAGTATCTCCAGTAGATCGGCCATTCGTATTTTTATATGATATTACAACATCAATATCATTTAAGCCGGAGAATTGTTCTACAAAAACTAATAATGATTTTAGTTTATCTAGTGATGGTACTTATTTATATTATACTTTTTCTTTTTCCCAGGATGCCACACTTGGAACAAATAGGCTGTACTTTAAGGTTATAGTAGACGGCAAAGAAATACAGCAAATTTTATTTCCTGATGCATACACAACTAATTCTGGATTTATTCGATCTACTGGCTACGGTTCTACAGATGAGAATTCTTATAGCTTATATAATGTGGAAATACCAAACACTTTAATAAGCAATTATAATCCATCTAAAGCGGGTGAAGGATTATTTAGTGTGATACGTCCTATCATAAATAAACGATACTCAAATGGAGAAACCTTTAAAAACGAATTAGCTACTACAATAAGTAGTTTTGTTTGTATGAATGAATTTTTAACTGGAGCATACGTTGGAACAATTCCAGGCACTCCTCCGGTTCCTTCTACTACGCTTATCCCAACAGGTAAATTTGTTGCAGTAGGCAAAGCAATGTCTCCGGCTATTCCATTAAATTATATACAATGGCTAAAAAATACCCTTGCTTCTACCTTAACTTGGCAAATAGTAGCAAATGCCCCACATACAATAACTACACCACCAATACTTCAACCTCTAACAACAGCACTTGAATTATTAGGAGATTTATCTGGCGTACAAACTCCAGAAGGTATTTGGGCATTATTATGTGATATAATTATGTTTAGTATACAATCTGCTCCTAATCGAATTATTCCTTTAGCAGCGACTTGTAGTGACGGAAGTAGTGGTACAATCACATGGCTTCCTTTAGATATACCCTCATTAACACATGACTTTGTATATACTGTTGATTGGGATGTTAATAATACTAAATTAGTAGAATGGGTACGACAATATATTGATATAGACAATAAAATTTTATCCGGTACTATAGAAATACCTTTAACAGAACAAACATATCCTGCAGCAGTAGTTATTTGGAAAGGTTTAAAAGAAATTACTTCTGATTGCAAGTTTTATAAGCAGCAATCTTCAGGTGAAAAGATATTGTTGGCTATTGGTGCTTAATTTTTATATATTTTTATTCTATTCTTTTCTTATATTCTTTATTTTATAAGTTCTATTTTATATATTTGATTGATATATCATCGAGATATTTTCCATGGCTTATAATGATTTAAATACAAAGTTTAAAGAAACCCCAAATGAACGTGTAACAACTGTTGATATCGAAACAGTTAAAAACGGTTTATTACGCTTTTTACAAACACCAAAAGGACACGATCCTTTTAATCGATCATATGGGAGCAGTTTGTATTCGTTGTTATTTAAAAGCGCCTTATCTCCGAGTGAAGTACAAATGTTTTTATACATGGATATTACCGAATATGAACCACGTATAGATCTATTTCCTTCTGATATAACTATTAGTAAAGTAGATGATTATACATACCGTGTAGATTGTATAGTTAGAGTTAATGGATATAGCTCACCTTCATTGTTAAGTACAACAATAGCAAAAGAGTAATTAATATGAAATTAGATAGTATTGTCTATGATGTAAACAGTTTAACCAACGCAATTGCTTCAGAATTAAATAAGGAATCGCCTACTTTCCAAGCGATCTATCCTTCTGATACTGCAACAAGCTTAGTAAAAACTTTAGCTAGTTATGGAAGCATGTTACAATACCAACTTGTTTCAGCAATGGCAAACTGCTATACAGATTCTGCATATTCTGAAGCAGGTATTCATCAGTTGGCAGAAACTTTGGGTAATCGTTTACATGGTAATATTTCATCTGAAGTTCATTGTACAATCTCCCGCTTAAATTGCTTTGGAAAAACAGCGCTTATTCCTGCAGGCTCTAAGTTTACTGTAGGTAATTTGAATTTCTTTAATCCAAATGATATTATTTTCCAGAACAACATCGATACTATTCATGATATTAAATTAATTCAAGGTGTATGGTTAGAATCCGATCATATAACATCTGGTGTATCTGGAGAAAAATTATATTTTTGTGAAAATTTTAAATGTAATACAAACCTAGTAGAGGTATATGTTGGAGGAGAACGTTGGTCTGTTGTAGATAGTTTTTTACCATACGTTATTACTGATACTACAGTAGAATCTGAAATGAATGTAGTTGTATTACGTACAGATCCAGACGGTCGCACTTATATTAAATTCGGTAATAATTCTAATGGAATTATCCCATTGTCCGGAACAACTGTAAAGATCAAATACATCTCAAACGAAGGGGAAGATGGTAACTTAAATAATAACAATCTAGAAATTAAATTGTCTACCCCATTATTCTTTACAGGTAATAATAATGTACGCGAACAGTTACAAGTAAAAGTATATGCTACAACTACAGCTTCAGGCGGATTTAATACACAAAGCTTAGATGTATTACGAGAATCTTCTCCATATATGTTTGCTTCTGGTCAACGCGCAATTAGACGTAATGATTATAAAGCTATGTTATTAAATCATTGTGGATATTTAACTTGTAATGTATGGGGAGAATACGAAGAATCTAAACTATATGGTGGTTATGATAAAATCATGATGAACATGGTTTATTATTCAGGTATTAAAGCAATCCAACAGTACGATTTACAAGGGATTAAAACATTATCTATTAATAACGCTGAATTTAACACTACAACAAATGCTTTTTATAATATTTCAGGAAATATCGAAAGTGCTCGTGGATTTTTGGGATCATATATAATCGATATCAGTAGTTATACTGCACAAAACCAAGAAATATCTCTAAAGTATTGTGATAAATATGGAACAGGTGTTCTTACTTGTGATCCAGAAACAAATCCTGAATTGAAAAACTTTGAAGTTGAAATTTATCCTGTTAATGATTTGATAACAGATAAGATAGGAGATGATTATAACTTTAAAGTAAGTACTAATCAAGATATTCGAGAAAGTGAAGGTATAATGCCTGCTACTGCTAATCCCAAAATATTATACAGTTACGTAGATGGTGAAGTAGATTATATAAGTACTGGTAAAACTGAAGAAAATATTGAAACTAGCATTAGTTTTAGTAATCCTTTTCAAATTAGACTATCATTTGAGCAAACTCGTAAACGTAGATCAATTGCAGCATTTGCATTTCAAGCACCCTCACAAGAAAATCTTTTGCGTAACTTTATAAACCAGTTCGCTATATATGCAACTAATGCAACTGCAGCGTCTGGATTAACATACGATAATATCAAAAATAATAGCCAATGGACTAGAATCGCAGAAATGCAAGAATTTGATTTTGCTATAGATACAAATAAATGGTCAAATTGGATTACTACGAATTTATATCAACCTGGAACAAGTGTTGTTACTGAAGAAAACCTATCAAATCAGTGTGCTACTCAAGAACAAACTCTATTTGACATTGTTCAAGGGGAAAGTGGAACAACTTATAGCGTAAAAGTAGATGGCGAGGAAGTTCCTGCAAACGAATATTCTATATATGGAGATACATTAGAGTTTGTTGATCCTGTTAAAAAAGGGTCAGAAGTTGTTTTATATAGTGAAGTACATGATTGGAAAGGTTATGTTAATTATGTAATAGAAATATATACCTGCCAGGATACAACTGCACTTGCTCAACAAGTTGCTCTTCAAAAAATCAAAGCAATTTATAAAGAATCAGCTTCAACTATTTGGTATGAAAACAACAACGCAGTTAGCTTGAATTTACCTATTATTAAAAACCCTGCTGTAATAGACGCATATATAAACAGTAACGATTGGCTAACAAATGTAAATGGATTATCATTAACAAATAGTGATCCAATTAAAACAATTACACCAGATGTTGATCATTATTATCATATTATAGATAAAACACCAAACGTATCTTCGGATATTACCCCATATAAGAATAAAACGTTTATCTGGAAAAGCGGGCAATTTTTAGAAAAAGCAGCTCAATTAAAACAATTAGCTCTTCCAGAAAATATGGAATATTATACATATGATGTAATTTTAAATGGTGTAACTGAAACAAATCAATATAAAACTGGGGATGAATTAACATATTCTACAATCATAGAAAATTCTGAATACACATTTAAAATAAAAGTATTAAATATTGGTAATCAACAGTTTGAAATTAATCTAATTATTGATAACGGACTGGTTCGAAATACACCATTGCGTGGAAAAGATTCAATCTTAATCGAAAGCTTACCACTTGTTAATGTTTTAAGCAACTCTAAAGGAAATGGTGGTACAATCTCAATTTCTTCCATTCCAACAGTTGAAGTATTAAGCAGTTATACAGGTAACTTCTATACAAACGCTGACATTCAAGCATTCGATTTACCGGTTATTGACAAATATAATCACTTTACTACATACGTTGAATTTAGACAGCCTCGTATTAAAAACGTAAACATTGAAATACAGCTAGAATATGAAAATGTTACAGATTACTTAACAGTTAGAAATAAAGTAATCGAAACAATACATGGATTATTTACTTTAACTCCATACTACATTGGAAGTACATTAGATGTATCTAATATTTGGAAAGCAATTAACAGTGTTGCAGGTGTTAAACGTTTTATTGTATTAACTCCAACTGCAAATATAAACTGCAAACCGTATGAAGTTATTATGCTTCCAAAAGAAAATCTAATTATCCATGACATTTTAGACAACAGTGAGACACAATAATGACAGCCAATATTAATAAAATATTTACAAATTCCGTTATTACTGTAAATAACCTATCTCAAGCGATACTCTGCTTTAGTGATGGAAAAGCACTTCCTCGTGCTCAATTTACAGTAACTGATGTACTAAGCATACGTACTCCAGCAAACGAAGAATTATCTTTATTTTATAGTAATAATATTGCGCAAACATATGAATTTGAAGTTAGTTTACATGAACCAAACATTCAACTAGGTACATTAGACAAAAATTACAAAATAGTTGAACGCTTACACAAATCTGGATTATTAGTATTTGTCGATGGGATATTACAACAACCTAGTGAATATACAATTCTAGATGAAAAAATTTTAATGTTTAACAATGCATATACAAACAATGTTAATAAAAAATTTAATGTTATTTTGTATATGTCAAATACTCAAATCTTACGCGAAACGATTGTAACAAAACCCACTGTATATACTTTAGAGGGAGCAATTGATAGTGGTGCACTTCAATTGGATAATTTACAAATAGATTATAATCCAGATACTATGATATTCTTTAAAAATGGATTAAAAATTCCTAGAGAAAATATTACAGTATCTAAACAAATTGATCCAGTCACAGATACCGTAACAAACAATTCTCTTCTTACAATAAATGTATCAACAGATGATTTAAGATCATTGGAATATGTTTGTTTGGAACCATATCGTGGAGATGATAATACACTTAATACGATTTCAGTTAGCTTTAAAGCACACGATGGATACATCTCTTATGGACCATTTGATGATTATAACAAACATGTACCAATCCTATACGATACAAAAGTAACCTTTTCTGAAAAAGCAAGTTTAGCAGTAGATAATCTTCGCACAGGATTTTTCATTAAAGAAGCTAATGGAATTGGAGAGTTACTAGTTGTAGACGATAACTTTGATAAAGCATGGGTACGTTGTGCTATTATTACTCCATTTAAAACTATACGCTATGAAAAAGATCAATATTATTTAACTGTTCCATCTGCAACAACTATTGTAAAATATCTCGCAGAATATGATAAAAAGTTTACTTTTTTACCAGAAGTACTAACAATATTTCAACGTTTGTTATTAGATGAAATAAATGATTCTATTCAGCGTTTACGCGATAGTAGATCCTTATCAAAAGTAGATAGTGTCAATATTAATAAATTAATTTCTTTATTAGGGTTTAATTTAAACATTAAAGAATTAACATTAAAACAACGCCATGAATTATTAGAAGAATTAAACGAATTCTATCGAAGAGCTGGAACGCGTGATAGCTATAATATGGTAAACATCTTACAAGATGATTTAAAACTTATTGCGATGGAACAGCTGTTTACTCCACACTATCCACAATCACAAGGAGCAAATGTTTTATTTAGATATAATCCAGAAGTTATCGCATCAGGAACTGGTTATAAAGTAAACGATTTAATAAAATTAGAAGGAACTGACGTAAAAGCAACTCTAACAGCAGTTACTGAAACTGGTGGTATTATAAAAGATGGTATTAGATTTGAAGCTAAAGATGGTACTAATCAATATAATGGCACATACGAAATTGTATCTGGAATAGATGGACAGCTTTCTTGTACATCCACTCCAGTCGAATATAAATATCACTGGGAAGTTACGGGTTCAAATGGATATAAAAAAGATCAACGTATTACAACCATTGATAATCAATACAGTTTAACCATCACCGAAGTTAATTCAAAAGGTGAAATTTTAGACGGGGTTCTATCTATATCAACAGGACCACTTGCAATCAGCACAACAGCACTAGAAACCTACTTAGATAGTGGAAACGATCTAAACTTAACAATAGCAACAAGCTATCCAGATACAAATAAAACTATATTAGTCAAAGATTCTAATAGAGGCGGTGCTACATATTCTAGTGTTTTATATAAAGGACGCTATAAAATTACTATGTCTGGAGGTGGTGGTTCTGGTGGTGCAGCAGATAGTACTAGTGGAAATAACTGTGACTGGCCAGCTACTGCAGGTAAACCAGGTGAAAAAATAACCGTTTATGTTAATGTAGATCGTGATGGAACACCTATATATTTTAAAGTTGGTCAAGGTGGCGGAAAAGTAAAAGCTCGTGGTCACGATGCATGGCCTCAATGGGAAACACTTGGTGACGGATATTATGCAGGTACTAACGGTGAGGGTACTAGAGTAAAGTGGACACATCATCGTTCATGGCCGAGACGAGATCAGCACTATGCAGGTTGTGCAGTAGCTGGACAAGGTGGTGGTGCAACAGGAATAAAAATTGGAGACAAAGTATACACCGCAAGAGGAGGTAACGGAGGAAGTGCAACAGTAGCAAGAACCGGCCAAGTATTAACCGGTGGTATAGGTGGAGGTGGAGGAGTAAATGCCGGAACAGGAGCAGCTGGTGGAAACCGAAATACGGATAATTCATCATTTTGGTCAGGGCAAGGAGCTGATGGATATATTATCATTGAAAAAATACAACCGGCATATACATTATCAGTCTCTGGAGACAGTTCAGTTTTAGGTGGTGGAGAACAATTTATTTCAACAAATTCCCCGATTACATTTTCTGTAACTGCAACTAAAGCAAATAATAATGTAACATTTACTACAACTCCAACAGCGGGAACGATAACTTATGATAACCACGGTGAGATTGTTTGGAATAAAACATATGTAGTAATCAACGATACATTTAAGCTTGCCTCACAAACTACTAACACCAGCGCAAAGTTAAATATTTCATCAGAAATTATTAAGTATGAATATGATTTAACATTCAGTGGAGCAACAGATACCCTTCATAAAGGGAATGAGTTTTTAATCTCTATTGATGGGGTAGATCTTAAATATGTAGTCATCGATAATGATCACGGTGAAACTATACCTTTATTTGGTACAAAATATATAGAATTCCAAAGAAAAAACGTTAGTTTAGAGACTGGTTCAGATGCTAGAATCCAATTATCTTCTGAAAGAATCTCACAATCGGTTCATGCAGAAGAATATATCGATTTTGCAAAGCGTGAAGAATTAGGAGCAGTCTTTAAACGAAAAGAGCTACTGACCTTAATAGATTACGGTACAGTTACAGAAGGTACTCCAAAATCTCCATCGTTTTGGTTAACAGGTTTACCAGATATTGAATACGGTACAGTTACAGAAGGTACTCCAAATTCACCAGATTTTACACATACAGGTATTCCAGATATTAATTATGGCGTACTTGATGACGGTTCAGTTAAGCAATGGCAAACGTGGTGGCAATGGGATCGTAATCCACAATGGTATCCAACCAATCACGTTGAATTAGAATTAAAAATGCCATTAACAACAGATTTTGAAGGATATACCAACCGTTTCATTGAACAATTCTATGAAATGGCATCTGCAGTTATCTATATTCACCGCTTAATTCAAGCCTTCTATGTTGGAAAGGACGTTACTATCGGTGATAGTGTTGATCCGTATTCTGGTGCACCTATTGGTATTATAACAGCTGCACCATATATCACACAATGGGTAGTTGCAACTTCTGATCCAAGTATTCAAATTCGTAACAAAGTTATATAAAACCATACAAAAACGATAAATCTGACCTATAGATTTGAGTTCTATATAATAAATTAAACCATTATTAAAAACAAGAGAATAATCGAATGAAATGCTCACGCAATAGTTTACAAACCTATCCATCACTGGCAGGTAATGCAAGTAGTTATTATTTTAAATCCCGCCAAGATCGAAATGATTATTTTGGTGCGTTAGATATCCCTACTGGACAGTTATGTGCCATTGGAGGTGATCCAACTAGTACAAATTGGACAGAACCCGTTTGGGAAGTAGAACGCTTTAATGGTTTAAATTGGGCAGTCATTTCATTGGATACTAACTTCTCTTTAGTAGTTACTAACGAAGGATTAGCTGCACTTGCAGATGCTAATACTGGTTCGTATAAATTAGAGATTACTCGTATTGCAATTAAACAAACCCCTGTTCGTACAGGTGAAATTTTAAGCACTTGGACAGCTTCTAAATTTATTAATTCTAATGGTCAAGTAGACATTTGTCTAGATACAATAAATTATATTGCAAATCCAACATTTACATTACAAAATAATCTAAGCTATCGAACAAATTTAATGAATGGTGGAATTCAATATACTCTATTATTAGACACCGATACATTAGGACAAGAATTAGAATCTGTTACAGGAGCACCAACTTTAACAGAATATAACGTTAGTGTAATTGGATTATTTACACAAGATCAAGATAAAAAAGAACGATTATTAGCCGTTTGTAGTTTGCCAGCAACTATTAAAAAATTTGCAACTACACCAACTAGAATGGGTAATGCTTTAAAATTTTATTTAAATTTAACATTATCTAACTTTGGAAACGCTGTAGACTTGACTAATATCGAAAGTTCTGTAAACAGTATTCCAGAAGTAACTACAGAAGATAAATTACCTGAAACATTTGATGGTGTAAATGCTCCATTTAATTTATATTTAGTAGATAACTTGGCAGATACCAATGTTCCAGCACTAGCTGTTAGAAAAGGTAATCCAGTAGATATAAACGATCCAATAACTTGGACATATTTTACTCCAAGCGATGATAAAATTAAGCTTACTGACCCAAAAAATCAAGTTAAAACTGGTGTAGAAGATTATATGATAGTTGCATGGGATTCGACTTTAAACAAATACGTTCCAGCCGATGGTGAATCTACATCATTACAATTAAGTGGTTTATTTGTAGGTAATCATATAATTTATAATGGCAAAGTTACAAATAACAAAGATCAATATCAGTATGACTATGAATTAGATATTACAAGTGCCAAAGGTTATTTACCGGGTGATATATTAGTATGTAATCTTTCTAGTGATGATGAAACTGAAGAAAGCGTTATGTTTACAGTTAATATCTTAAACATTAACTCCGATGGTTCACCTTCAGAATTCTATGTCACTCCAAGTTCAGGTAATATTGAAATAAATACAACAGGTTTTTATGGGTTAGTGTATTCTGCAGATTCTCCAGATACAGGTAAAAACGGAATAGGTTTACAGATAAAAGTAACTTCTATTAAAAAAGAAGGAATTATTTGGTCATTTGGAAATGAATGGATTAATCGACCAGTATATGCAGATACAGGTGCAAAAGCGGGATTATTAACATTAACTAAAACTGACATGTTTATTGGTTGGTGTATAGCACACGATACAATTAAACTTGCCTTAGACTTAAGAAATAATGCAACAACAACAAGTTATGGTACAACTAAATATGCAACACTACCTGAAACTAGTGCAGTAAGTAAAAACGTACCAGCCTCTACAACAACGTCTGTTATGCCACGTAATTTAAAACGAAATTATTTTCAGATTACAATGCCAAATGTAACTGAAAGTGATGCAGATTTGAATATTACTAATGATGGTAGTAGTCGTGCAAAAGCAATTAAAGTAGATACTTATACAACATTTACAAAAACCATAGAATGTACTGGAACGGATTATAATGGTGTATCTTTTTATGGTACTGCATATAGAGCGCGCTGGGGAGACTTAGCTGAATATTATCGTGCAGATAAAATTTATCCCAATGGTACACTTGTTACAATTGGATCAGGTGCAGAAGAAGTTACAGAAGCTAGAACAGAATGTAATGGAATTGTATCATCTCAACCTGGATATGAATTGGGTGTAAAAGAATCTCCATTTGATTTACCAATTGCTTTAATCGGAAAAGTACCTGTATTATTCGCACCAGATTGTTTACCTAAATTTGGCGACAGAGTTTATTTATCAAAAACCTGTCCAGGCCGTGCATCAAATATCCCATATGGAGAATGTTTAGGAAAAATTATCGATAAGCGTGATAATCTAGACCAAGTTAATTCAATTATGTGTTCAGTACGAATCGCATTTTAAACTATAAGAAAGGATAATATACAATGGCAGGAGCAACGTCAATAAGTTTTAGAAAAGGTGATAGAACTGCGCACGAGAATTTTCGTGGGGTAGAAGGTGAAATTACCGTACAAACAGGTACTCAAGATAATCCTATTACAGTTTGGGTACATCCTGGAAACGATATGCAAGGTAGTCCATTAGCTCGTGAAGACCTAGCAAATGTTACTCAACAATCAATCGTAAATAAAAATATTGCGAAAAACGATTTATCTAATATTGAAATTACAGCTAGTACCGATTATGTTAAAAATCAATTTAGCTTATTAGGATATGCTAATAAAACGGGTGATAATATCTCTACAACAGCATTGACTGACCCTGAACAACATGCTCCTGGCCTAGGTCCTGTTTTAGCAAGACAAGACATGTATAATGTTGACACAGAAAAGTTAGCGCGTAATGGAGCGGATGCTAGTGTTGCAGAGCGTTGGCATATTGGTAAAAATTTGGCATATGCTGATTTAGAAAACGTTGAAGCACAAGATGTTGCAAACAAACTAGGAACAGAATATTTCGTAAAAACAAATGGAAGTAATGTAAATACATCTGTATTTGCAGAAACAGCTAGTGGTCATTCTGGTAAAAATCTAAGTTATGCAGATTTATCTAACATTGAATTAACTGATACAACAAAACAAACAGTATTCAATGCAGGTATTCAGCTTACAGCAAACTTAGCTACTTCATTAGAAACCGCAGATAATATAACTTATCCATCTACACAAGCTGTAAAGAATGCAATCAACGATGCAATGTTTGATCTAACTCTGCCAGATTATCCAGAAACTACAGCGAATACCTTATTTTTAGGTGCAACAGCAATCAAAAGTGCCTATACGTATAAAGGAACTGTTGCAACGCTTTCTTATTTACCTGGAACAAACAACAATATCAATGACGTATATAAAGTTACAGATGTAAATAAATATTACGCTTGGAATAATTCAGCATGGGTTGAATTATCAACAGAAGAAGCTGCAGAAGTAAACGAAACAGGTATAAACACTGACTTTACTCCAGCATGGCAAACCACTATTACTTCTGACTACATTGACTTTGATAATCCAGAAGAAAACATTGTTTACCCAGGAACAACTACTCCTGTTACAAATGTACGCGATGCATTACTAGCTTTAGCACAAACTCAAGAAGGCGCAGCAGAATTAGAAAGCAATCTCCGTGAACATTTAGAAGATTTAAATAATCCACACCAAGTAACCAAAGCTCAAGTTGGATTAGGAAACGTCAATAATACATCTGATGCAAATAAACCTATCAGTACCGCTACTCAAACTGCTTTAAATGGCAAGTTATCAACAACAGGCGATACAATAACGGGCAATCTTAATGTACAAAACGCTGATATAGTTTTCAAAGATACACAAAACACAACAAGTCCTGCATCAGATACATGGCATGAAGATCAAATATCATTTGCTGATAAAAATAATACTCGAATTGGTTATATACAGCCAATGTTTAAGTCAGACGGTAGTGTAACATTGGCTATTACAGCAAGCGACCCAACTAATGGTGAAAAATCACTTAGAGTTGGAAGCACTGAGTTGACTTATGGTGGCAAGGAAATTATCAGACTGGTAGCAGAGCAAAAAGCAACCGCAGATAATAATTACACTTGGTATCGCAAGTATTCAGACGGATGGGTAGAACAAGGTGGTAGACAGTTAAGAGGCGGTGAGGCTGTAGGACCAATCACACTTGGAAGTAATACTGTAAACTTACCTGTTGCAATGGCCAATGAATACTACACTATTCAATTAACATCAACAGATTTACAAAGATATGCGTATGGCGGTTCACAAACAACCACGAACTTTACGTTCGGCACAGCGGATGATAGTTCTGCAAATAACGATGGAATCGCTAGTTGGTACGTTTGTGGTTATGCAGCAAGTTAAACAAGGAGTATAAATTATGGAAATTGGAACTATTTTTACATTAGACCAATATGCTGAAGCATACGCTTATGCTGTGGCTAACAATTGCAAAATAGAAGAAATCGAACCAGAAGACAATACAAGACGTTATCAAATCCAGGCAATACTAGGACCAACCGAGGAAGAATTACAAGCCCGTGTACGTGCAAAACGCAATGCAGTATTAGAAGCAACTGACAAATATGTTTCTGTGCCAGATTTCCCAATTGATGAGGATACACGCAATCAATACATAGAATATCGTCAATATTTACGTGATTATACTAACATTGAAAACTGGTGGTTGACTAATCCATTAACATTTGAAGAATGGGTTATGAACAAATAATTAATAAAAGAGTAATCTAAATGGCTAATATTACAGATTCAATCACAAATATTAACTTTTTATCTCAAGAACAATTTAATTCTATTACTACACCAAGTAATAATGAATTATATGCTGTAGAATTTACTCCTAAAGGTTTTAATTTATTTGATTATAAACTTTCTAATTATACACTAAATGATCCGCGTTGGTTATCAGCAAATGCTTTTACATGGCAATATAGTAAGTATATTGATGACAATTATCAAGGTTATGGTATTGCTTATAATCATTTATTAGAAGATTATAATGCAGAAACAACCCTGGGAGCCCAAAGTGAAACAATCGCTGGTAAAACTGTATATTTTAGATTAGCTGCAGATGGACATAAGATTGCACCTGCTGATCAAGAAGCTACTTTACAAGCAATTTATGAAGCTACGGGTGCGGCAGATTATTTCATGTTGGATATTCCAAATGAACGTTTTAAATTACCACGTAAACAAAAAAGACAATTGATTGCATCGTATAACAATGAAACAACTTGGTATAATCTCTATTCCGATGGTTGGGTTGAACAAGGTGGTAAAACAGGAAATCTTACGTGGAGTGCAAGTGGTACTACTTCAACGGTAAACTTATCTATTACCATGAAAGATACTTCGTATACCGTAACCGGTACAATGGGTCTTCCTTCAGCGAGTGGTTGGCACGCTCCTGGCTGTAGTGCATACGCAAATACAACTAGTTCTATTCAAGTTCGACTAGCAAAACCATCTGGAGATGCTACTTCTATTGCAGCTCCTGTATATTGGGAAGTTAGAGGTTATGCGGCATCTGTTCCTACTCAAACCCAGCTTGAATACTATTATGTAGGAGAATATACTATTCCTGCTTTAGAAAATACCGCTGGAATAAATACAGAAATCCTAAACAATAAAGTTGATATAACTGGCGCACAAATAATCACAGGAAGAAAAACCTTTACTTCTCCAATTCATTTGCGAGGCGATTCAACGTTTATAAAAGTAGATAATATACCAGCTGCAGATAGCAAACAGCACCTACGAGATATTGAATTTATAGACACAACAGGAAATCGAGTTTGTGTATTACGCGGTGAAATAGCTGCCAACAATAGAAGATCAATAGGATTAAACGTATGTTCAGATACAAACACTAACGTAGGGGGTTTAACGGTTTCTTGTGCCCCCGACGGTACAGATATGCATGTTGGAATATCCGGTAAACCAATTCAAAGCTGGATAATAGCTTCTCAACATCCCAGTTCAGCAAATGGGTATAGATGGTATAGAAAATATTCAGACGGATGGGTTGAACAAGGTGTAAGTAATGTTGATATGACAAGTGCAGTATATACATTTACTTTCCCAGTTGCAATGAAAGATACAACCTATACAGTAACCACAGGAATACAAGACGCATTAAACACAACTACCATGGGAGTAAAATATTATAATCTTACTACAACAAGTTTACAAGCGAGAAATACTTATCAAACAAGCGGTTCAACCCTAAAAGGTAGTATTGTAGTTTATGGAATGGCTGCATAAAAGAGGAAAAAGCAAATGGCCGATACAAACTTAAATGACTTTATTATAAATAAGTTAACGCAAGCACAATATGACGCTGCTGAAAAAGATCCAAATCAGTTATATATTGTAACAGATACAGATAAATATCAAGAAAAATTAACGGCAGGTCATAATATTACTATCAATAAAAATGTAATATCGGCAGCAGATGAATTACCTAACCAAACCGGTAACCTAGGCAAAGTTTTAACTACAAACGGTGAAAATGTATATTGGGCTAATTTTAAAACATTTAATATTTTTGATTATAAATGGACAGATCATATATTAAATGATACACGTTGGTTACAAGCCGATCCTTTTTCATGGCATACTTCTACAGGTTATAAAGATGCTTATAATCATTTAGTTGCAGATGGAACAACACAGAGTGTTCAATTCACTTTAGATAGCTCTGGTGTTTTTAAAATTCTAGCAGGAAGCGTAATCTGTATACCGGACGGATACGAAGAAGATGGATTAACTCGAAAATATATAAGTGTAACAATAAGTACTGATACTACTATCACTGCACATTCTGGAACTGATAATTGGACAGGTTATCTTTGGTATAACCCTTCCACAGAAGAATTTGGGATTGGATCATCTGCGATTACAGATAAAACTCGTATTCCAACATCAGGAGGATGCGCATATTGGGATGCCGAACGTAATATCATGGAACGTTATGTGGACGGTGTATTACAATATAACCAATCTTTCCCATTAGCATTTATGGAAAGCTCATCTGTTCAAATAACTAAAATTGTTGAAATTTACAATGGCGTAAACGGATTAACGAAATCCACTTACACACAAAACGATATCAGTATTACATACTATACTGCAATAGATGACAAACATACAGTATGCTTACCAGATCAAGAAACAAATCTAAATAATTTATTTCAAACTACGGGTAAAGCATGGTTTTATATTTTAGATACAGTTAACAAAAAATTTAAATTGCCAAGAAATACTAATACTAGTGATAGTATAAATAACTATTTATATTTTTATGTAAATGACTATACAGAAGAAGCATTGTATCAAATAACAGGTATCACAGCAGAACAATTAAATGCAAAAGCAGATAAAGATGCGATTTCTCAACTGGGTTTTAACGGGCAAATCGGAGAAGTCTCTAATATGAATTTATTGCCATTAGGTACATCTCTGGTTACTGTAATTAAAGATTTTACTACAAATCCACCAACCAACGAAACTCTAGACTGGCAAGTAACTACAATCGAATATAATAATTTACGTATACAATCTGCAATTAAACTAAGTGATCCGAGAGTACAATTACTACGTACACGCTCTGGTGGAGTATGGAGTAGCTGGACATATCAATTTGCTATCTGGCAATAAGTATATTAATATTCAAAAAAGGAGTAATTATATGTCAAAACTAAAACTATATATAATCGGTATAATTATCGTCTTAATCGTTAGTTTATTCTCAGCTTGGCGCATCACTTCTACCAAACTTGTAAATACTGAAAAAGAATTGGCGGCTACAACTTGCCAATTAACAACTTTACAAGAAGAAAATCAAAAGTTACTAGAATATAATAAGAAAAAAGACATAGAAATTAAAAATCTACAAGACAAATACAAACAACAGCTACAAAATATTCCTAATGATATATGTGGTGATGCAAAACCATCAAAAGAATTATTAGAATACTTTAAAAATGGAGGTAAATAACTATGAAATGGCTAATGTTATTTATAATCAGCGTATTTTTCTGTTTTATGTTAACAGGATGCGCAAAAACCCAAACAACCATTAAAAATAATCAATTTTATCAAACAAATTATGATTATATGTGTTTTGAAAATGATAAAACTTGGTCAGAAATAGTTATTTGTTTAAATGCTGAAAGTCAAGCCGAGAAAGCCCAAAATAAAATTACTAATGATTTGTTAGATTAAAAATAAAAGGCTCATTCTGGAGCCTTTTTTATATGTTTATTTATATCTTTTTAATATCTTATCTACTCGGTTTTCTAAACAGTAATAAAATACTAAAGAACTAAACGAAGCAATCATATTTATGAGTAATGCAAACACAATAATTGTAAACAATTCTTCAAAATCGATTAAATATGCACTTACAAAGTCTGGTTTTACTGTCCAAACAAGCAAATACTCATCTAAAGTCAAATAAAATAGTTTTGATACGCCTTGTTCTTGTTTAGCCAGGCTCTGATTGCTAATCACATATGTACTATTTCTACGAATTTGTTCTAAATCTAAATTTCTTTGAAAAAAATCTAAAGGTAATGTATTTTTATCATCATTTTTTGTAAAATTATACACAGGTTTTACAGTATTTTTGTCTGTGAATTCGTATAATTCAGCAGCTACTCCACGTTGAACATCAATGGCTTTAGTTAAATTATAAATACCTTTTGATTTATGTTCTTCTGTTGATATATCTACTGTCAAAAAATCTAAATGTGCTAAAATTCTATGCTCGATATTTTCTTCTAATATCGTAGGGTAGTTTTCACGCTGAGTATCAACAAACGATTTAATACCCATGCCAGTTAAAACGCATGTAATAAGTGGTAATATAAATACCCATCTAATTAACGTTCTCTTTTTTGGTACAAATGCTTTTAACTGAGCTTTTGTTGGCATTATTCATCCTCTTTTATTGGTAATGTAATATATTTTAAAATAGCAAGTGGGTATAAAGTCAAATAATGCTCTGTTAATACAGCAGTAACTGCGACTACACCCGAGATTAACCAGCAAGGCAAACCAAATAAGCCTAAAATTGCGCCTGCTAACACTGCCATAAATGTTGCTATGACCATATTAAATATTGATATTATTCTACGATTAGTTGTTCTACGGCAGCACATTAGGAATCTCCTTTATTTTTGCTCTTGTTTATTATTAATTGGATCGTTTTTATAATCGTCTTGTGTAGGATGTACTCCAAATGCATCTTCTAATTTTTTTGTAAAAATTGTAGGTATAGCTGACAATAGCCTTTCTGCAGATAATGCAGATAAAGCAACTGCAACATACAGAAGTTCATCTGGTAGACCAAAGTACTTACTAACAAAACTAGAAAGTACACCAACAAAGAAAGATAAGATAATATTCACTGTATAATCCATTTTCCTTGGTGATCCTCCTCGCGTATACAATAAAACGGTTTTTACTGTACCTGCAAAAAAAGAAATTAGACAAACAACTAGTATACTTAAAAGATCTTGTCCGCCAATAGTCATAACGCGCTCATATTTCCTATTATTTCTTAATTTAAAAATTTGTATACTATTGCATATAAATAGAACTGGGTCATTCTTCTCAAAATGACCCGTAACTACTTTATGAACAATTTAACGCTGTCTAGAGCGAGGTTTAAGCTTTTGAGCTAATAATTCACCAAGTTGTGCTCTTGGATTTACTGTAATTTTAACATCAGATTGTATCTTAGGCTGATCTTTTTCATAATACGGAGTCAAATTAATTTCTCCAAAGCCAGGAAGAGCAGTATGCGAATAAAATCTTTCTGCAAAATTTACATTATAATCAATCGTTCTTCCTTTCTGATAAGACGGAGTTTGAATTAACTGTCTGTTTCTAAGAATTACTTTACCAGAACGATCTAACTTCATAAGAGGATCGGAATAATCGGCAATTGCATTATGTTTATGGCCAATCCAAATCAAATCTGCATCAACGCCTTTTGATATTCTAGAAAAATCTAACATACCTTTTGTAATAGGAGCTGCTCCGCCTGCACCGTGGTGTTGAAATATATCATAATGTTGAACCATTTTACCACTTGTATTTAACCAGGATAATCTAATAAAATTGGCATAATTACCATATTGAATTTTATGTTTATTTCCTGCATTTAACAAGGTAGTTAACATTTGTAATAAGTCTAACCCATTATATTTAATTACTGATTCTTCGTGATTACCTCTACCGATAAATAGGATCTGATCTTTATATGGATCTAAAAAGTGTGCGGTTTCTTCTAATTTTACATTCAATTGGTTATCACGTGGATCAACTATATGATTAACTGCACGTTTTTGATCTTTTAATAAGATAGCGTCAAACAAATCTCCACCGATTAAAATATATCTACCATCTTTTAAACAATAATCAAAATGTGCTTGCAAGGATAACTTATCACAATCAGGGGAATCTATATGTATATCCGAAAATGCACCAAGTTTAACAGGTACTCCAGCCTTAAACGGAGCAGTGAATTCAAAAGCCTTCATTTTCTATTTCTCCTATTATAAATATGCAAAAATTAGAAAATAAAATTAGTAATTCTATGTCAAATTATTAATTACATCTTGGTATTTAGCTTTATATAAATATTCATCCTTGTCTACAATGTATACATAGTTATCTATTACACCAAAGATATTATATATATTAATATCTGTATTTATTTCCCCATGTAAAGTCGTATAATCAACATTAACTACTCTAAAGGCGGATGTTGTCGTATTATAAGTAAGATATATCTTTCCTAATGTGGTATCGTTTATATAAATTTGATTGGTAATTGAACTAGTTTCTGCATAAGCTCTCGTATTATAATTTATACCAGATGTTCCATTTGTACTATAATAGTTATCAAAATTATCATCATATACAAAAGCATACCCATCATAAAAACCATACGCACCTGTCATATTACCGCTATTCCACAATATATTACCTGCGGTTTTAGCAGTAGCCGAAGTACATTTATATAATTGATATCCATTTGGAGTGTCTAAAATCACTGTCATATAACTACCATTGCTACCTAATACAGTAAGCTGTGGATAATCATCTGCAACCGTATAAAAAGTAGCCGTACTCCAACTTGTTCCATTTGTAGTATATAATGTTAAGAAGGTTGAGCTATCGTCAACATCGTCTGGTTTCATAAAATAAAAACACAACTGATTATTAATCAATTCTCCTCCCCATAGATCTGTTGAGGTATACGAATTGTTTGTTGTAGAATAAACAGTTTGAGGAGTAGTAAATGTAAAATCTTTATTTAATAATGCGGTTTCTATAACAACATTGCGTTTTGAAATCGATGAATCATAATCATCACTCATATGTATCACTGCTACTTGTCCAGTAGAAAGGATTCCAAGTGATTCATCTCCATATTCCATCCAATCGACCTTACTCAAACTAATACTTGTCCAATTTAATAAATCTGAACTAAATGAAATACTTTTGCCCGAAGAACCACCGTCGGTTATAATATAATACTTACCATAATAAGAAGAATAATTAGCTTTATTACGGTATGATGAAGATGCTGTATATCCTGTCATTTTTCCAACACGTTCCCAAATGCCTAAATATTGCAATTGTGGAGTGAGAGTAGTATCTTCTGCTACTTGTATGGTTGTTATCATAGGTGCATATTTATCTTTTTCTAAAGTATATGTAACCAATGTACCTGCTGGAACAGTAATCGAATTTCCAACCGGAGTATAACCATCAGCTGTTATAGTAAGAGCTGCGTCACTTGGTATAGGATTAATAGTCAATGTATAATTTGGACGGTCTAATTCTATATCTACAGTTGTATTACTTGTTACCTTAACAGTAGCAGTTTGAGAAGTATACCATTGTTTACTCACAGAATAGGTAATAAACGTTCCAGCAGGAACAGTAATTGAATTACCAACTGGGGTATAACCAGAAACTGTAAAGTTAACAACCGCATCACTCGGTGTTGGAACAACTGTAAAAGTATAGTATGGTGTTAAAGAAACTGATTCTGTTCGATTTTCAGTTATAACCATTGATTTACGCTGAGTAACATAATTAGGTGCACTTACAACATATTCAACTACAGTACCCGCATATACAGAAACTTCATTTGCAACATATATACTATCGTTTATTAAAAATTCTACTTTTGCATTTGATGGAGTAGGAATAATTTTATATATACAATTGGCAACATTATGCAAACTAGATAAACATAAAGAAAATATTTTATCTTTATATGCTAAAAAATATGGTTTTTTATTACGTAAATTTAATAATATATATTCACGGTATGGAAGTATTGAAGTAAGTGGAATATTATTCTCTGGATCTTCTTCTTGTGACGATGCCAACTCATATTTACCTGTTGTTGAAGAATATTCTAAATCTAATTGTGAATTTCTAACATACAGATCAGAAGTAGGAGCAGTTTCATAAACTCCTGTTTCAGGATTATATATTTTATCTTGCAAAATATCACGTGTAACTGTATATTTTGTAGCCATTTATATTCTCCAAAAATATATTAATTACCTTCCCAGTATGTAACACCCAAACGAGCTGTAGCAACAATTTCATTAGTAACTGGATCTATAGCTACACCGTTTCCAGGTACTAATTTATCTTGCTTTTTATCTAAAGTATTCTGTAAATCTACTTGGTCTTTTATATCTCCAACAACTTTACCCCAATTGACTTCTTGAATTGAAGGTGAAAGTGTAGCTACAGTTACTTGTTGATCACCCAAATAAACTATTCCATTACTCATTATAAATCACTCCAGTCACGAATGGTTATTCTTGTTGCAGTTGTACTAATATTAGCACCAGATACTTCCATGTTTGTACCTGCAATCAATTTATCTTGTTTATTGTTTAGAACTCCAACCAAATCTGTTTGTTTGGTAATGTCTCCTGTAATATTACCCCAAGGTACATTTGCTAAAGTAACACTAATAGTATTATTGGTAATATCAATACCACTTCCTGCAGTAAGTTTATCTTGTTTTAATGCTACTTCATCTGCCCAAGCAACATAACGCCATTCAGACCATTCTTCGTTATCACATGTTCTATATGCCAATTCACGACTATCATAACTCTGTGCAAGCTGACTAATGTGATAATCATAATTAGTACTCATTATAGAAAATTTTGTACTATCATCAAATGGTGTACCTGAATCACTACCATAGAAGCCGGTTAATCTTGCTTCTTCTGTTGTACTTGAAACGGCAGTTAAAGTACTTTTTAAACGGTTTGGTAAATTGTCATCACCAATTGTACCTGTTAAACCAATCACATTATTTGTGATACTAATGTTAGTACCCGCTGTTAATTTATCTTGTTTATTACTCCAAGTAGTCTTATCTGCAGAAGTAACGTGAACATTATTATCTTGAATATGAGTAGTTGCATTTGTTGCGGTTGCTGCATTACCTGTAATATTACCAACAGTTAAAGTATCAGAAGTTGGATTATATTTGAAACTTGTTGTCCATACTGGTTTACCTAAAGCTGTTGTTGAACTACTGTCAGAAAACCATACATAACTTGCTGCGTTTTCAGTACCCTGATGCCATTCAACTGCTTTTGTTTGGCTAGATGCTCCATCAAATAAAGTAGCTTTTACATTTGCTGGAAATTCTGCGTTTAATGAAGTATCTATTTTAAACAAGCGATCGTTTTTAACTACTTCATTTGCACCAGAATAATATCCTGTACCTAACAATCTAATATCTGATACAGTACTCGATGCATATCCACTTGACAATTCTGTCATAAAGAATGTCATACGTAAACTATATGTATTTGTAGTAGCAGTAGATCCCCAGTTTTGAGTAGGAATATATCTTATGTTATTTCCACTCCAACCAGACAATTGCTGATTATCAAATACTTCTTCCCAGGTATCTGGAGTACCGTTCAAACTACGTTCTAGCTTATAATAAAATTTATTACCAGCTGTAGATGCCCACATATAAATACCATCTACAGTTACATAACGATCCGATAATGTTTTACCATTTATTACTGTTACGCGTAATTGCCAATCTAAAGATTTTGTAGCAATATCTGCTGTACCACCTAGATAAAATATTTTTTGGCGGGTTTCTGTAAATAACCCACGTTTCTCTTCATCTGTACAAGGATACACGATCCAAGTTTGACCACCGTCTTGTGAATATTCTATAACAATTTGTTCTGCGGGTAAATTAAAGCTTTTATTACTACGCGCTGAACCAATTGATTGACGAGTAATCATATCAACACTGCCTGCTGACCAGTTATATCCACCTTCATCTTGGGTTTTTATTTGATTAACACCATGATTGTGTAAATTACCAATAACTGTAGTAGACATAGATAAATTAGCACTACCATCAAAATCACCCGAACCAGTAACATCTCCTGTTAAAGCAATCGTTCTTTTATTTGCTAATTTTGTAGCAGTTGCAGCATTTCCAGTAATACTTGCAGAAGAAGTAATATATCCAGAATCATTTGTTAACTGTGAAGTTTTTGTAGGAACTTCAGTTTTATTAGCTTTAAGCTCCAAGACTCCTTGTAAATCAGTTTGGTTTGCTAATGTACCTGTAACTTTTCCCCATTCGGCGTTATTGTTAGCAAGTCTTAAATAAGGTGAACTACTACGATAATAATAGATAAATCCCGTTTGAATATCTATATACAATGAACTTCCACGGCATGTATCTATTTTTTCCCAAGTTTGTGTTGGATTATCCCAAGTATAAATAGTTAATGGTAATGCTCCATTAGTTAAAGCTACATATCTAGTACCGTTTAAACTCGCATCTAAAACAGGCAAATCAGAAACATCGTTATAAATAGTTGAAGAAGAAATATTTTGAACTTCTTTAATAATATCTGTTTTATTTGCCTTTAAATTTAATGCATCTTGTAAATCAGTTTGAGCTGATAAAGTACCTGTAATACTACCCCAAGGTAACGTCGTGCGGGTATTACTAATTTTATTGTTTTTAATAGCAATACCTTCACCTGCTGTATAAGTTGTATCTTTTGCGCTAATAACATTATCAACAATTGTGATATTTTCGCCAACACGCAAAGAATCTTGCTTATCATATACAGAAATAATCGGTTCAAATGGCAATGCACCAAATGAGCCTGTACCGTTATTTTGATAAAAACTTCCATTTACAAGATCATAAAATCCTAAAATACCGTCAATGTTTGTACATGGTACCATATCACGTACTAATACATTATTTTCCCAAATTTTAAGACTATATACATATCCAATATAATTTAATACATTTGCAGTAAATGTACCGGCTGCACTATTACCAACATACAAGTTAGTAGGAGTTGTTAATGTGCCTGTAAATACGGTATTTGCTTCAAGTGTTTGTCCTGTATACTCATTTCTAATAAAACGAGTGTTTTTTGAATTATAAGCAGTATATTTAATATCTGCAAAATAAGTCTTATTTGATAAACGAGTGACAGTATAATTACCAAAATCATTTACACTATTATATTGATCAGTAGTACCAGTTACTTGTGCATATACAATTGTTGCGATATTATTTGCTGTAGCACTTTCACGAGAACCAAACAATACCATACCAGGAGATGGAACCAAATCTGAATTTTTTACACGATAAGTTATCTCATAAGAAGTATTTTCTGTACCAACTAATCCAGTATCTACAAATTGATTACCATTGAAATATAACGCTAACACTTCTGTATAACCCTCTGGTAAATTATGAGACACAGGTTTTTCCAAAGCAATATTTGCGCCCATTACCAAATTATCTTGTTTAGTTTGATACAAATTTGTAATACTAGTTGCGTTATTAGTTATGTCTGTTTTATTTGTATTAATTTGATTTTGCAAAAGCGTATCAGCAGTCGCAAAGTCAGTACGAATATTAGTATCTGTTGTAGTTAATTCTGTTTTTGTTGCATATGTAGAAGCAGCTGTATCTGAACTTAATTTAGCAGCTAATAATGTATCTGTTTCGGTTTTTGTATAAGTAGTTGACTTGTCTGCTTTCAAATCTAATGCAGTTTGAGTAGCAGTGGATATAGGTTTATTAATATCACTTGTATTATCTACATTACCTAACCCAATTTGTTCTTTATTAACGCTATGTGGATTATCTACGCGTTCTTCGTGTGTAGTTAGCGCATCTGCTACCTCATCAATAGCTTCTTGTTGTGCAGTAGATACAGGCTTATCAGCATCACTCGTATTATTTACATTCCCTAATCCAACCTGTTCTTTTGTTACAGAATGTGGATTAGTTGTATCTACTAAATGAGCATCATAACTTGCTACTTTCTCAGCAGTAATATTTGAGTCTAGTGCAGCTATTTGTTCGTTTGTAAAAGGAGTTTCATTAATAAGATATTGGAAATCCCATTGAGCACCGTCATACATATAACGAGAACATGTATTATCCTTAGTTTCATCAGATAATACAATCGCATAGTCATTAAGACTCGGGGTTCTTACTTCACCTTGAAAATAATGAGGACCTGCCAAAAGCGCAGCTTTTGTTGCAAATGCATCCCCAGCGGCATTAGATGTTAAATAGAAAGCTGCTAAGTTATTAACAGTTGTTGTAACATATGCTTTATCTGCCAATTGGTTTGTACTAGAAGCTTCTGCTGGAATTTTATTTTCAATTGTTTGAACGCGTGTATTTATATCAGATACTGTAGTTTGACTAGCTGCACCCAACCATGTCTGTGCAGCAGTTTTTTCATCATCAGTTAACGTAATATCATTGTCGGTAACACCACGTTTTACTAAGTCGTTTTTTACGTTTTCTAATGTGGTTTTGCCAATAAACATATTACCATCACCACTTTGATAGCCCGCTAAATCCTTAGTACTTGCAGAAGGCATACCTGTACTACTAACATTAAATCCATAAACAGTACTTTGTTTAACAACCCCACCAGTATCAGAAGTAGCATAATCTGTAAATTTAACATAATCAGTTAAAGCATCTTCAATATTACCATCTACTTCGTCTTTTGTGTAAGTATCCGATTTATCTGCTTTTAAGTCTAAAGCAGTTTGAGTCGCTGTACTAACAGGTTTATCTACGTCAGACGTATTATTTACATTGCCTAATCCGATTTGTGCAGCGGTTACACTATGTGGGTTATTTACATCATCGACGTGAGTATCTAAATCTTCAATAATAGCATCTAATGCATCTTGTGTTGCTGCTGAAATCGGTTTATTTATATCCGAAGTGTTATCAACATTGCCTAAACCAACTTGGGTTTTAGTCACCGAGTGAGGATTATTTTTATTTGCTAAGTGAGTAGTAATTGCATCGTTCGCAGCTTCTCCCTCTCCAATTCTATTTAAAACATCTGGAGTAATTGTAAGAGGATTTGTACTAGTACCATCTCCAACAATTGTCGTGGTATCAGTTGTAACTGTTGTTTCAGCATCGGTAAGAACATATATTTCATCTTCGTTAACAGTTGTCAAAGCATCAAATTGAGCCTTGGTCATTTCATTAATTATTAACTGCGATAATTTTGTATCTGTTGCCATTTATATTACCTTTTATTACCACTTACGTCTAATTATTTGTGTTGCTGTAGTATTAATTGTATTATCTACAATTTCCATATTGGTGCCTGGAGTTAATGTATCCTGCTTTAAATTAAGTGCAGTTTGCTGCGCATTAGAAACAGGTTTGTCCATATCCGAGGTATTATCAACATTTCCTAACCCTACTTGATCTTTGGTTACTTCGTGAGGGTTATTTGTATCTGCAATGTGATCATCTACTTTATTTTCTACATCTAATACTTCTTGTTGAGTAGCTAATTCAGGTGCATCTTTTATGATATATAATTCACCTTTTTTCTTTTCAGCAGCATCATACTGTGCTTGAGTAAGAATATTAATACCTAACTGTTCTATTTGAGTTTCTGTAATATTTGCCATTATGCCCACTCCTTCAATACAACAGCGTAAGTTTTAGCACTAATCACATTGTTAACGATTGTAATATTTTCACCTGCTGTTAATTTATCTTGCTTTGTAGCTTCTGCTGCAATTGCACGTTCAATTTCTCCAACTAAAGCATCTGCATCAGCTTTATCTGCCAGAGCATCATTTATTTCTGTTTTTGTATAATAATTATTTAAATCTGTTACAGCTTTAGTTATAAATCCACTCTTACTATTATCATAAGTAGACAAATCATCTAACACTGAGATTGTATTGTTGACAATATTTATGTGATTGCCTTGTGTTAACTTATCTTGCTTAGAAGTAGCATATCCTTCGTATTTAGCAACTTTTTCAGCTGTAATTGTTGAATCAATAGCAGCTTGCTGTTCAGTAGTTAATGCATCTTGTTTAGCAGTCCAAGCATCTTTATCTTCCTGCGTAACATGAATTTCAGTATTCTCTATATGTATTGTTATTTTAGTATCTAAGTTATCTAAAACAACTTGAGTAGCATCACTAATAGGCTTATTCTTATCGCTGGTATTATCGACATTTTCTAATCCCAACTGTACTTTTGTAACGTTGTGTGGGTTATTCTTATTATCTTTATGTGTACTAATCTGTGTAGACAAATCAGTAAGAGTCGTCTGCAAATCTGTAATATCAGCAATATCTAATTTTTGAATTTGCGTAGTCTTATTTATTCTTAAATTTTTACTCATTTTTATAACTCTTACTTTCTATATACTATCAACAAATCTTCTCCAGCGCCAGGAGCATCTCCAAGCAAAGTAAGGATTAATCCTTCAACGGTATAATTTTTTGTTTTACGTAAATGTAACCCATTCAAGTATATATCATGGTCTATACCAATATCTTCGTCAAGTGTAAATACTTTCGTAACTCCATTTAAACGACTAGATAAATCAATTTCTTTACGTACAGGATGAGGTACAACTTTCCATGTACCATCTACATTTAAAAATCTATTTAAATTCCCAGCGGTACTACTTGGTACAGCACCCATAACACCAGCTGTAGCAGTACCAGCTCCTTTATATGCTACTATACTTAATGTATTGTTAACCATAGATAAAGGTTGTGCTACGGTAAATTTTTGTTGTTTTGTATCGTCTTGCGCATCTACATATGTTTTAATAGCCAATCCTGTTAAAATATTATCATCTGATTCTACTTGAGACACAGTTGTCTTAAATGCTTTATTAGAATCAGCATAATCACTACGGTTAGTATCTACTACTAAAATATTACCTGCTATACCAGCAGCAATACGATTGGCTTTTAAATTTAATGCTTCTTGAGTGGCCGTAGAAATCGGTTTATTTATATCAGAAGTATTGTCCACGTTTTCTAAACCAAGCTGGGCTTTAGTAACTTTATGTGGATTTTCAAAATCTTCTAAATGCTGCTCAAAATTATCTTTTAAGGTATTATGCGCAAGTGTTAATGCAACAATATTTTTATTATTAGCAATAATACTAGGAGCATGCTCACTACTAACCAATTCCTCGGTAATACCAGAATTAATAGCTTCGATCTGTGCTTGTGTCAAAGGATCTTCATTTACACGATATTCAGGTAACCAACCTTTCTTATTTTCAATTTCCCATTTGCCAACATATTTAAATCTCCATGTACCTTTTAAATACATTGTTGCAGGAACATATTGAGTAACAGTATTACCCTTTTCTAATTGTATTTCATGTAATTCTTTTGGAACGTTATTATCATCAGCGTAAAAGATAATACAATAAACTTCATCACTGTTTGTCGTAAATGTATGTGGAAGTGTAGTCTTTTCTGAAATTATACCAGAATACTTTATTGTATTCGGATTTATTTCATTATATGCTGCTATTGCAATTTTACCTTCATTGATAGAAGATAATGTATATTCAGTATTTGCTTCCAAACGTACAAATCGACCAACTCCAAATGATTCATAATCAGAAGGTATTACAAATTCTAATGTACCAATGTCTGTATCACAATATCCATCACTTTGTCGTATTGTACCATTAACATTAACATTTAAATAAACTGCTCTAAAATCTACAACGAAATTTTCATCTGGAGTTATATCTACATTTAATGATATTACATTTGTATTTAGTTTATTCTTATTTGAATCATCATCATAATCACAAGCATCTCGTACAATCAAATAATCGTTACTACTAGGTGTACGAATACCCAAATAATCTGCAGGATAAAGATTAGCATCTGTTGGAATATCTGCATACGTTTTCCAACTACCTCTAAAGTTAGACGCAGCCGTTTGAATAGAGCTATTAACAAAAGCTTTATCTGCTAATTTATTAGTAGCAGATGCTTGTTCTGGTATTTTATTTTCAATAGTAACTACACGTGTATTTATACCTGATATAGTATTACTCAATGTATTTTCTTGAGTTGTAGCACGTATAACTTCATTGTTTAAATCAGATTTAACTGTATTAATAGCTGTAGTTAATTTAGAATCTTCTTCCTTACGTGCATTTGCTTCATTAGTTAATGAATTAGATAATGCTTCATCTTGAGCTTGACGTAAAGAAGCTTCTTCTTGTATTGCAGAATTTAAATTTTTTTCAACAGTTTCAATACGTTCTTTTTCAATAGCAATAAAACCATCAACTTCTGATTTTGTATAAGTATCCTGCTTATCTGCTTTTAAATCCAAAGCCGCTTGTTGTGCTTCTGAAACAGGTTTATTTGCGTCTGACGTATTATCAACTTCGCTTAATCCAACTTGAGCTTTGGTTACATTATGCGGATTTGAATAATTAGTAGCATGTTTATTAAAATTTGAAATTGTAGTATATGTTTCACCAGCGTCTTTTTTTGTTAAATAAACATCTGCTACACTTTCTTCGGTAGCTACTGTTTTTTCGTCATTGATTGTAATTATACCTAATTTACTATCCAAATTTAAAGGTACTAAAACATTGCCAATCCACAAACTACCTTCATTCTGACCAAAAACTTCATGCAGTTCGTTGTCTACTTCTATTGATAATGTATTTTTATCAGTTAAGTTAATAGTTTTATGTAAATCTTCACCAACATTTAAAGTATATTTAACGCCATCATAATCAAATATTGCATTGATAATATCTTCTAACTGATCTTGAGAAGAAACTAATAATTCTTTAGATAATTCTGGTACGGGTTGATTTTCTAAATCACGCCCTCTACCTTCAGCAATTTCTAAATAAGTACTACTTCCTGTACCTAAAACATATTTAACAATATAATCATTTGGATTATTTATATCACCGTTTTCTTTTAATGTATAAGAATATGCTTGGACATTATATGGAATAATCTGACCATATAATTCTCCACCTTGTTCATAATCTTTACGATCTCGTATAAAACGATGAATAATTTTATTAACAACTGTCATTAAAAAATACCTAGAAAATATATAGATTAATCTCTATAATAGAACTTGTTTACAAAGAATTTAAGATTTTAATATAACTATGAAAAAAGCCCTATTCAAAGGGCTTAATTTATAAATCAAAATAAATGGTTGCGTTAGTAGCTCCCCATTTAGAATCATATCCTGTCATCGCTTCAACAGTAGCTTGCATATCGGTGCGAAAATGAATCGCCAATAGATTTTTACAACCGCTAAATATTGTTGTACTAAATGCATTTGAATACTCAATATTAATCAAACTTGGAAATGAAATAGATGTTAACGCAGTACAACTACTAAACATAGAAACACAAGGTGACGAATCGCCTAATATATTTTCAAGTTTTGGAAAATATACATTTGCTAATTTAGTACAACCACTAAACATACCACTACATTCTCCGCCGTTAGATCCGCCTATTAAATTTCTACCAATAGTCTTTAAATTTGGAAAATTGATAGTTTCAAGAGCAGTACAACCACTAAACATACCTTGACTACAATAATAACCAGCGAGTATTTCTAAGCTATCAAATTCTACAGTAACAAGTTGTTTACAACTACTAAATGCCTGTTGAAAACATCCTGTTCCTATTACTTGTGTTACCTTTGGCATAGAAAACACCTGTAAAGACGAATTGTTGCTGAAAGCCTTAGCAAAAACACGTTTTTCCATTTCGATAGTTGTTAATTCTGGAAAAGCAATCTTTACAAAAGCAGCATATGAAAAACTATCACAAAAATTAGCATTTGATATAACTTCTCTCAATTTAGGAAAAACCAACTCACCCCCTAAACTATAATTATTAGCAAATGCATAATCACCAAAACCACTTTTTACAATTTCCAAATCTGGAAAAATAACACTTTTTATACCTAGACCATAAAACGTTCTACCTAAATCACAATCCCATTCTACAATTCCAGAAAAATCAAAAGAGGTTGAAATACTTTTAGTGGGTTTTAAAACACCATCTTCTACTTTGCCGATAAAATTATCTAAAGATAATCCAAATCTTTCTTCAGGTACTTCTTCAGTACGAATCCAGTTCATTGCACCAATTGGAATATCACCTACACATAATTTAGCCATATATTATCCTTTTACAAATCAAAGTAAATTGTTGCGTTTTTTGCGCCAAACTTAGACGAATATCCGAATAGCGATTCTATAACCGCTTGTGCATCTACCCGAAAATGAATTTCTAGTAATTTGTTACAATTTGCAAACATTCCATTAGACGATGATGACCCCATAGCATTTGTTTTATCGACTGTTGTAAGAGAAGGAAAGTCAACACGTGAAACATTAGCACCTTGAAACATGTATTGACAAGCGAAAGTTCCAGAAATAGTAGTTAAATTGTTTAATATTATAGTTGTAGCGGCAGACTTTGAAAACATGTATTGACACGCATAATTTCCTGATATAGTAGTTAATTTCTCCAGGTTGATATAATCTATACTACAATTATAAAACATATTATAGCAAGCATAATCTCCTGAAATTGTTGTTAGATTGCTTAAATCTATCTCTTTGCTTCCGCTTGTATGAAATGCACCATCCCCGGCATATGCATAAATTAGTTCCAAATCCTTTAAGTTTACTCGACTGATACGTCTTCTATAGAACGCATTGTTAAGAGAAAAAGCACTGAGAATTTTTATACCAGTACCGTCAAAATAATCTGGTGCTACCGTGGATGACAACATTCCGTTTTCATCAATATCACCTAAAAACGTATCAACAGTTAAACCGAACTTTACTTTTGGGACTTCTTCTACTTTAATTATAGCAGGAGTACTTCCTGAATTACCTACATACAATTTTCCCATCTCTTACTCCTATTATGCTACTGCTTCTACTGTTCCAACTTGTGTTGTACCTGCATTGGAATATACTACAGTGCCAACCGCTGGTTCTGTCGTTGCGTCTGTGTAAACGGTGTTGCCAGATTCAGATGTCCAACCCACATATGGTGTTTTGCCATTAACGTGTATGGAATTTGGGCCATCTCTTTCATAAACAACTCCGTCAACTGTGATAGACAAAATCAAATCAAAGTATATTGTAGCACCAACATACCCCCACTTGTTTTCATATCCAGTACACGCTTCAATTGCCGCTTGATTGGCAACTGCAAAGTGTATTTCTCCCGGATACGATGATGTTATATTCCATATATAACCTGAAAAATCTACTGCCCTAGGAAAGTTCCAAATTAGATTTTTTGTAGTTGTACTACCAAAGGTGGCACTATACTGCGATGATGGGCCTTGTATTTTTTTTACACTAGAAAACGTATGTTTATACGCATAACTATAATATATAAAGCTTGAAAAAGTTGACGTGCCTGTGATTTCTTCAAGCACAGGGAAGATTTCATCTATCGCCGGAAAAAGGTTTCTTTTAGTATTACCAAAAGCATAGCTAAACGCTGAAGAACCACTTACTTTTTTTAATTTTTTGAATCTAATAACACGTGCAGGGCCACCTGATATATTAGTCATGTCAAAACAATGATAAAACGCATAATTAGCTCTAACTTCTTCTATGGAATCAAAATAGAAATAAGTACAATTATCATCTCCATAAAAAGCATAATAAAACGAATCAGCCCAAGCGTTAATAATATCATTTGCAATAACACCAGAAAGGTTTTTATTCAAATAAAATTTATACTTAAACAACCCAGATGCAACTGTTGTAACCCCACTTAAATCTAATACAAAATTCATTGTAGGTGCTTCCAACATCCCGTTTTCGTCCACATTGCCAAAGAACGTATCAATATTTGCACCGAACTTATTTTTATTAACTTCTTTTACGTTGACTATTGCTGGAGTACTTCCTGAATTGCCTACATACAATTTTCCCATCTCTTACTCATTTTGTTATTTTATAGGTCAAAATAGATTGTGGCATTAGTCGCACCAAACTTAGTATCATAACCTGTCATCACTTCAATAGTAGTCTGCATATCTGCACGGAAATGAATCTCAGTCAAGGCAGTACAATATGTAAATGCATACGAAGATAACGACCCAAAGCTGTTCGCTTGCACATCAATTAGTGCCGGAAACGACATTGTGGTTAATTTGCTACAATTATAAAATGCATTATAGAACCCATTTTGTCCAATACTTTGCAATGAACTAAAATCTACACTCGTTATGCCCCTACAATTATAAAATGCAGTGTATAACCCATCACGCCCAACACTCTGTAATGAACTAAAATCTACACTCATTAAACCTGTACAACCATAAAATGCATTATAGAACCCATTTTGCCCAACACTCTGCAATGAACTAAAATCTACACTCGTTATGCCAGTACGACAATAAAATACTGCCATTAAACCAGATTCAGCAATCTCTTTAACTCCTACAAAATTCAATATACCATTCCACGTAGATTTTTGTAACACCCCGTCTGCATCAACATCGCCAATCCATGTGTCGACACTTGCACCGTACTTGGTCGCAGGCGCACTACCACCACTAATCTCGCTAATCTTAGTTGCATATGCGCTAAACGGTGTATCGTCAGCAACAGTTACGCCTTTGGCAACAATCGCATTTTTAATCGCTGTTTTTGTATTTGCTAAACTTGTTAATTGTTCTGCTATCGTTGCCATATTATTCTCCTAGGATTGCTGTTAATGCTGTGGATATATCGCCGATTTGGTCTGTGACATAAGTCAATCGATCTAATGGCACATTACCATCTGCATCCATTATTTCAAAATTACCAGATTGAGTTGCGACTTTGAACGTGTTGGCGTCAGAATTAGTACCTGCACCAATCTGTATTGCGTAATTAGCATCTGCTGATACTGTTGCATTTGCTCCCAATGCAGTTGAATAACTTCCATAAGAGTATGTATTGTATCCAACCAAAGTTGAATATTCACTAAATGCTCTAGCTGACCTACCAATAACAACACTACCCGCACCGCTAGCATTAGAAATTCCACCCAAAGCAACACTTTCTTGGTTAGCAATTGCAGACCTACCTATAGCTATAGAATCGCCAAAGTATGAATTATAACTCTTTGCACTACTATTAGCGCCAATCGCAATAAACCCAACTGAGCCTTCGGCTGGTATTACAGTACCACCAATAGCCAAGCTTTCCGTATCTTCATCTGCGGTATTTACTAACGCTTTTGCCCAACTTGTTGTTGTGCCATCAGTCATCAAGAACTTGCCAGCATTGTCTGTTTGGTCTGGTAAAGCATCACCTTCCGATGCAGGTTGAGTATTAACTTGCTTCCACACAAAACCGTCGCTAGTATATTCCAACACGATTTCTACACCACTTGAGGCAGTAGTTTCCATACCAGTTTGTAGATCTCCATTAATTGTAATTGCTAGTCCATAATCTATTGGAGCAGTAGCATTATACATCGCTCCACTCGGTCTCTCCATTACCCAAGACTGCGATGGACTTGCCCTCAGTATATAAGTTCCTAACATATTACCGAATGTGTCAACAAACAAATCTAAATTATTTACTTCTGCTTCAACAATATCCCAAGCGCCTCCGTCAGCACTCTCTACAGTTAAATTAAATAAGCCTGATGATTTATAAAAATATCCATTAGTATAATCTGTACTTGTCTTACCAATATATTGTACTATTTGTCCAATATTTTCTTCAGAAGCTTCAGGTATTTCAACCACCTGAAGAGTAGGCTGAACATCTACTTGTTTCCACATAAGTGTAGTTGAACTAGGTTCTGTTACCATAACCATCATATCAACTGCTTCTGAAAAATCTTCTAAATTATTAGATAACCCAATGCTATGTAATAAATAATCTTTATCAAAGAACACTTGGAATTCTATCGCCGCGTCATCAGATACTATCACGACCGGATATTTTCCATCCTCTGCAAACATAGGATCAAACATTATATTTATATGCAATCCTATATTTAAAGGTAAACCACTAAACCCTTGAGAGCGTATAGTATCTTCTACGAACTTAAAGAATACGTTATCATCTACAATTTGTACAAAAAATGGAGTTATACTAGTGAGTTTATAAACAGGTGTAATATAATCTTCTACACTCTTATAAAAATATCCATTATTATAATCCGCAGTAGTTTCACCTACGTACTGAACAATCTTACCTAAATTATCTACAGTCACTTCAGGTAATTCAACGACTTGAAAACTACTTCCCCCAGCACTACCTGATTCAGTACCCCATTCTCTTGTTGCTGTTCCATCTTCAGCAATAGTCAACTTTGGAACATAAGTACCTGCATCTGTTGGTGTCGTGGCATAGCGATTTGTCGGAATAGTTCCGTCAATATCTAGTAGCTTATAATTCCCGCCACCGCCAAGAAGTTCCCCTAAGCAAACTTTGAATGTTCCTGTCTCATTGTTTGTCGCAACAGAACTTGGCTTTGCGTTTAATTGTATTGCACCTGCTGCAGTAACCTGTGCCCAATTGCCAATCGCAACGCTAGCACTTTTACTCGCTTTCGAACCAAAACCAAGTGCGATACTCGAGTTTGCTATAGCTTGGGCGGCCTTGCCAATTGCGACAGCACTGTTTCCTGCAACGTTGTGGCTTCCACTATATTGGGAGCCTATAGCAACTGCATTTTTTACGCTCTCGCCATTTTTTTTCCCTCCACCAATTAGTATGTTACTATCTTCAGTTTTAGTAGTAAGGATTTCTATATCTGTCGCAGGGTCTTCTGCTTCGTTTTTAACAGCATTACCCCAACTAACATTCTCACCATCTGTAGTCAAGAACTTACCTGCATTATCTGTCTGGTCAGGTAAACTACCGTCTTGAGCATCTGTAACAAAATATAATTCTGTTGGAGATTTTTCTGTTAAAGCATCATATTGTGCTTGCGTAAGTTTGTTTATAACTAATTCATTTACACTTGTATCAACGGTAGCCATTTCCTTAACCTTTCAATTTTATTTTTATTATTCTGGGCGGCGTTCTTCCATTTCTAAACGACGTTTTTCTTCTTCTGCTTTTACGTATGCTTCATATTTAGCTTCGGATACTTCTTCCCAATCTTCTTCTTTAGAATCTTTTAACCATAAGCCTTGAGAATATTCGTTTTCAGTTCCTTTCTTTTTTAGAACTTTACCTTCGTCTGGAAATAACATTGGTCTTTCTTCAGCGGATAAAATATCGCCTGTTGGTGTTACACCTACTGCCAACCAAGCCGATGTTCCATTTTCATATTTAACAAAATAACTTTTCTTTACTTGCATTTTATTTTCTCCTTAAATTATTTATTATGCAACATTTTCCCAAGCATAACTCGCTGATCCATTTTCATCTACATAGCACATCAATGTATATGCA
>JAEIGA010000131.1_pt1 | contig 102488 bp, 96 predicted proteins | sample 9270691 | NCBI WGS metagenome assembly JAEIGA01 (sample SAMN17057246, study PRJNA624740) | gut metagenome | biome: biome; isolation source: fecal sample | host: Bos grunniens | place: China: Xizang | collected 2019 | reverse complement strand
GGATTTGCAAAACAGGTACAGACCTACTGGAAGACAAAGACACTGACCGCCCACTCATAACGTATAGGAGAGTAATATGGAAAGAAACACAATGTCGTATAAGGCAAGACAGTTCTTAATGTTTGCCGGCCCGGCACTGATTCTCTTTTGTATGGTGATTATCATTCCCTTTGTATACGGTCTGTATCTCACCTTTACAAGTTGGGACGGTGTCTCTGCATCCAAACCTTTTGTTGGCATCGCAAACTATGTGTCTGCCTTTAAAGATTATTATTTCTGGTCCGCAATCGGAAGAACGCTGATCTACTCTGCTTTCGCAGTGATCTTCGTAAACATCGTTGCTTTTGTACTTGCTTATCTTGTAACCAGCGGTGTAAAAGGACAGAACTTCTTCCGTGCCGGATTCTTCATTCCGAACCTGATCGGCGGTATCGTTCTCGGTTATGTTTGGAAATTCGTGTTCAACCGTGCATTCGTTGCACTGGGTGAAGCAATTACCGCAGGAACAGTACCATCACTGTTGTCTACTACAGGAGGGGCGATGTTCTGTCTGATCCTGGTTTCGGTTTGGCAGTATGCGGGATACATGATGCTGATCTATGTGGCCGGCTTCATGAGCGTCCCCGACAGCCTTAAGGAAGCGGCAATGATCGACGGCTGCACTCCGAGCCAGGCGATGCGCAACGTTACGATCCCTCTGATGAGAAGCTCGTTTGTTACCTGCCTGTTCCTGAGCATCACCAGATGCTTCATGGTCTACGATGTCAACCTGTCCTTGACGAAAGGCGAACCGTTCAACTCATCCGTCATGGCAGCTATGCATGTGTATAACAAGGCATTCGTATACAAGGATTACGGAACCGGTCAGGCAGAGGCTTTGATCCTGTTCATCGTATGTGCCATTATTGGCATCACCCAGGTCTATGTAGGTAAGAAAGGGGAGGTGTCTGCATAATGACAGCAAATGAAAAAGCCGCAAGAAAGAAAAAAATCAATCATGCGATTACGATCATCGTACTGATCATTCTGTTCCTTCTCTTTATCGCACCGTTTATCCTGGTGGTAATCAACGTGTTTAAGGTGAAGGCAGATATCAATACAAATCCGCTTGCTTTGATTGGTGCACATGGTTTTACCTGGCAGAACTTCCCCGAAGCCATGAAGAAAATGGACTTCTGGAATGTGTTTAAAAACTCTGCCATCATCACAACCTGTGCCACCATCCTTACCATTCTTGTTTCTGCCATGGCATCCTTTGTCATCGTCAGAAACGGAAAATGGAAAGCATGCTCCATCCTTTTCGCCTTGATGATCGCATCAATGGTCATTCCGTTCCAGGTCCTGATGGTTCCCCTGGTATCCGTTTATGGCGGAATCTTCAAGATCCTCAACAGCAGACTGACCCTGATTCTGATGCATACTGGTTTCTCAGTGTCAATGGCAACGTTCATGTTCCACGGCGCGATCAATACCAACATCCCGCTGGAACTGGAAGAGGCAGCTCTTATCGACGGTTGTACACGCTGGCAGACGTTCTGGAAAATCGTTTTCCCGCTGCTAAAGCCGACAATCGCTACAGTGGCCATCATCGATGCTATGGCCTTCTGGAACGACTACCTGCTGCCCAGCCTTGTACTTGGTGAAAAGAATCTTTACACGATTCCTATTGCAACTCAGGCATTCTACGGCACATATTCCACCGACATCGGTCTGGTCATGGCCGCCCTGCTGCTTGCAATGTTACCAATCTTGATTTTGTATCTGTTCTTACAGAAATACATCGTCGCCGGTGTTACTTCCGGTGCAGTTAAAGGATAAAGGAAACTGAGATAATATGGACCGCTTCTTTGATGCGAATAATCCGCTGATGCGCTTTTTGTCCTGGCTGGTGGATCTGGTCATCATCAATGTACTTACCATTGTATGTGCCATTCCCATAGTGACAGCTGGAGCATCCTTTACAGCGATGAACTATGTTCTTCTGCATAAAGCGCGAGATAATGAGACCTATATCGGAAAGATGTTCTTTCATTCCTTCCGGGATAATCTGAAGCAGGGGATCCTGTGCGGACTCATCTATCTTGTCATCGGATTGATTGCCGGAGTGGATCTGTATGTGCTTCATATCTTTGATATGAAAGCGACAACCGCGTTAATGATCATCCTTTCCGTCGTATCATGTTTCATTTTTGTGACTGCAGTTTATGTTTTCGGTCTGCTTGCGCGTTATGAGAATACCGTATCCGGTACGTTTCGAAATGCGATACAGCTCACCATCGCACATCTGCCGCTGACCCTGGTCATGATCGTGATCTGGCTGGCTTGGCTGTTCGTGCTGTGGTATTTTCCGAAAACAACAGTTCTGCTGTTCCTGCTGTTCGGGTTCTCATTACCCGGTTTTCTGTGTGCTCTGCTTTATGATCCCATCTTTCGAAAGATGGAAGAAACCGAGTAACGGAATGAAGATAGCGGAGAATTGCGCATGAATGATTCATTAAGGAAAGCAAGAGAATATGAATCCGGTTCCCACAGGACTAACGCGTGTGAGCCCAGACCGCTGTTTCATCTTACCGCTCCGGTAGGATGGCTGAATGATCCCAATGGTTTCTCATGGTATCAGGGACAGTATCATCTGTTTTATCAGTATTATCCCTATGATACGAAATGGGGTCCCGTTCACTGGGGACACGCAGTAAGTACCGATCTGCTGCATTGGACGTATCTGCCCGCTGCACTGGCTCCCGGAGAGGAGTATGACCGGGACGGGTGTTTTTCCGGAAGCGCCATAACGCTGAAGGATGGAACACATCTGCTCATGTACACCGGTTATGTATATGACGAGGACGATCCGAAACACCGTGGTATCCAGACACAGAATATCGCTCTGGGAGACGGCCGGGAATATGTGAAGCATTCCGGCAACCCGGTGATCCGTAACGAGGATATTCCGGATGGCGGAGATCCGTATGACTTTCGTGATCCGAAGATCTGGATGGAAGAGGATGGAACACTTCGTGCAGTCATCGCTTCCGGCAGAGAGGATCTTGGGGCCAGAATCCTAGTCTTTCAAAGCCGTGATGGATTGAAATGGAGCTATTCTCATGTCCTTACGGAGAATCATCTCCGATTCGGCAGGATGTGGGAATGCCCGGATTATTTCGAACTGGACGGTCAGGAAGTCCTTCTTGTGAATGCCATGGACATGAACGGGGAGGGGACGGAATTTCACAGCGGAAATAACGGCCTGTACATCCTCGGACACTGGGACCCGGAAAAGAGATCCTTTCAGGAACAGTGTGTTCATACACTGGATCACGGTATGGATTTCTATGCGGGACAGACGCTGACCGCACCGGACGGAAGACGGATCCTCATCGGATGGATGCAGAACCCCTGTACAGCCTATGATCATGAGACGGATCGCTCCTATTTCGGACAGATGAGCATTCCGAGGGAACTACGGATATGCAACGGAAGACTCGTTCAGAGACCGGTCCGGGAGATCGAACGGTATCGCACAGATCCGGTGGAATACCGGAATGTGCAGCTGCAAACGGAGAGCATTCAACTCGACGGGATTTCCGGCAGATTTCTGGATATGGAACTGACAGTCCGGTCCGCTGATCCGAATCTGGATTTCGAGCGGTTTGAAATGCGGTTTGCTCAGAATTCGGATCAATACGCACAGTTCATATTCATTCCGAAAACGAAGACCGCATGCATCAGCAGAATTCATGCTTCTACCGCAAATGATTCACTGCCTCAGCGGCAGACCGAATTATTCGAATGGAACGGTAATCTGAGCCTCAGAATGATCCTGGATACCGGAAGCGCGGAGATCTTTATCAACGACGGAGAGACGGTATTCTCCATGACACTGGAAACAGCATCGGAAGCGAATGAGATAACATTTATCTCGGAAGGAAACCTTGTCCTTAATGTAAAAACGTGCAAACTAGATCCAACATTACGTTAAAGGCGAATACATACATGAATTAATAAAGGAGACATAGCATGGCAAGTTTATCTTTGAAAAATATACAAAAGATCTATCCAAACGGATATCATGCTGTTACGGATTTCAACCTGGAAGTTGAAGATAAAGAGTTTATCATCTTTGTCGGTCCTTCCGGATGCGGAAAATCCACAACGCTTCGCATGATCGCCGGTCTGGAAGATATTTCCGAAGGCGAATTCCGCATCGACGGCAAGCTGATGAATGATGTGGAGCCCAAGGACCGCGATATCGCAATGGTGTTCCAGAGTTATGCTCTGTACCCCCATATGACGGTATATGACAACATGGCCTTTGCACTGAAGCTGAGAAACGTTCCGAAGGAAGAGATCGATGTCAAAGTCCGCGAGGCAGCCAAGATCCTCGATCTGGAAAAGCTTCTGGACAGAAAACCCAGAGCTCTGTCCGGCGGCCAGCGCCAGCGTGTGGCTATGGGACGTGCCATCGTCCGCAGCCCGAAGGTGTTCCTCATGGACGAACCTCTGTCCAACTTGGACGCAAAACTCCGTGTCCAGATGCGTACTGAGATCTCCAAACTGCATGAGAAGCTGGGAACTACCATTATCTACGTCACCCATGACCAGACGGAAGCAATGACCCTGGGTACCAGAATCGTCGTCATGAAAGACGGTATTGTTCAGCAGATCGATACTCCCAATAACCTGTATAACAAGCCCTGCAATCTGTTCGTAGCAGGCTTCATCGGATCTCCTCAGATGAACTTCATGGATGCCAAAGTCGGTGTCAATGGAAAGGATGTCACCCTGAAGATCGGTGATCAGGATCTGAAAGTTCCCGATGACAAGAAACAGGCACTGATCGACGGCGGTTACGATGGAAAGACCGTGGTCCTCGGCATCCGTCCGGAGAACATTACGGACGACGCAGACTTCCTCGCAGCGCATCCTGACAGCATTATCAAATCCAAGATCAATGTTTACGAGATGCTCGGCGCTGAGGTGTTCCTGTACTTCGATGTGGAAGGCGCTCAGGTCACCGCCCGTGTCGATCCCAGCACTCCGCTGAAGATGGGCTCCGATGCGACCTTCGCACTGGATATGACCAAGATCCATCTGTTCGACAAAGAGACGGAAAAGAATATCCTTTTCGCGGAATAATTCAATGATCTGATCCGGGACCTGCTGCAGCAGGTTCCCGGAACGGATCACAAAAAAACACCCGGATGAAGCAGATCGATGCTTCATTCGGGTGTTTAATTATTAGGACAGATCCTCGATCAGTATGCACCAAGCGTTTTGAAAACAAGGATCCAGAGGAACATGGTCAGGATGCTTACGGCGGTGGTCGAAACGACAATGGATCCTGCAAGGTCTTCATTTCCGCCCATCTGCTGTGCCATCGTAAAGGAGTTGATGGCAGTTGGAGCAGCGTAGATTCCCATCAATGAGACAAAATCTGCTTGGCGGAATCCGAGGAGATAGGCTGCAGTCAGGAATACTGCCGGAAAGACGATCAGTTTGCCGGTGTTGACGGTGACCAGCTGACGGATGAATTTCTTCATCCCTCTGAAATCGAAGAACACGCCTAGCAGAAACAGCTGCAGAGGAGCGGCGATATCACCAAGACCGGAAACCATGGCATCCAGAGAATAGGGAAGTCGTACATTCAGAACAAGAAACAGGATACCGATGGCAGAACTGATGATCAGCGGGTTTTTTAGAATGGGGATAACGTGATCTTTCAGCGAGGTCTTTCTTCCGTTATAATGCTCCAGACAGATCACTGCCAGTACGTTGTAAAGGGGGACAACGATCCCCACCATGACGCTGACGGCTCCGATGTTTTCCTTGCCGAGAAGTGCAATGGCAATGGGGATCCCCATAATGACATAATTGGACCGGAAGATACCCTGGATGCTTACACTGCGAAGTCCGATATCCGGTTCCGTATGATTAATATAGAGCCAGGAGATCAGATAGATGGTCAATACGCTGAGTATGGCATAGGCCATCAGAGACGGACGGATGGATCCGGAGATATCGGACGTATAGATGCTGTAAAACAGCATGCAGGGGAGAAATACATGGAAGCTAACCTTATTGATTTTAAACACATCACTGCGGTCCATCAGGCCGGTACATTTGATCAGGTAACCGACCGCCATGATCAGAAACATGGGTAAAACCGCATGTGCAGACAGTACGAAATTATTCATGGTGATGCTCCGAACTAAAATCATCGGACAGAAATGCTCTGACCTGTGAGTATTATACATGAAAAGCAGTCGTTTTTGAATGCTGAAATCTGATTGTGGTAATGGCATAAAAACATCCTGGCCGGTTGCGGTTTCATGGAAAACATTGTACAATTCTGTTTTGTAAATCTCAGGACGATCATGATACGGATGTCCTTAAAAAGGTGTTATACATGTCAGATTATATTCGAACCTATACCGGGATCCGCTTCTATCCCATGGAACCGGAACCTGCACAGATAGAAATACGAGATATCGCCCATGCTCTGCCGATGATCTGCAGAGGAAATGGCCATGTGTCCGGTTTTTATTCAGTAGGGCAGCACTGCCTGAACTGTTCCAGAGAAGCGGAACTGAAGGGGCTGCCTGTCCGGATTCAGCTGGCCTGTCTTCTTCATGATGCCGGCGAATGCTATCTGTCGGATGTCCCCAGACCGTTTAAGAAACAGCTCCCATCCTACACCACATATGAAGAACGCATCCTATCCATGATCTATGTGAAGTATCTCGGTTCCGATCTCACTCCGGAGGAGAGAACACTGGTCAAGGATATCGATGACCGGATGCTTGCTTATGATCTGAAGATGCTGCTCCATGAAGATGTGGGAGAGCTTCCTGCGGTCAGCCTGAACCTGGATTACGAGTTTCCGGGATTTGATGTTGTGGAACGTGATTTCCTGAATCGTTTTCAACTTCTTATAAAACTGTTAAAAGAGAATTGATGAATCCGGCGGAATCAGTTATAATTTGGAAATAGTAAAATGTACTGCAAATGATTCATTTCATTTGCAGTTGATATTTGGAGGAAAGAAAATGAATCAAGAAAAGTTGCCTGAGATCAAACCGAAAGGATCGGCATTGATCCCGTTCCTGGTATTCATCATCATTTACCTGGGCGTCGGACTGATCCTGCAGAGTCAGGGCGTTGAGATGGCATTCTATCAGTTCCCCTCGGTTGCAGCGATGTTCATCGCACTGATTTTTGCCTTCTTCATGACCAAGGGGCCGTTCATCGAACGATTCAGAATCTTCAGCAGCGGTGCGGCAAAGACAGATATCATCATGATGCTCATGATCTACCTTCTGGCCGGAGCGTTCTCACAGGTCTCCGCTGTTATGGGCGGACGTGATGCAACCGTTAACCTGGGACTTTCTGTCGTTCCTGTTCCGTTTCTTGCAGCCGGTATCTTTGTGATCTCCGCATTCATGGGTACTGCTACGGGTACTTCCATGGGAACCATCGGTGCCATCGTGCCCATCGCGGTCGGCGTTGCGGATAAAAGCGGCGTGTCCCTGCCGCTGATCGTCGGCGCATGCGTTGGCGGAGCCATGTTCGGTGATAACCTTTCCATGATCTCCGATACGACCATTGCAGCAACCACCAGCCAGGGCTGTGAGATGAGAGACAAGTTCAAGATGAACTTCCTGATCGCAGTACCTGCAGCTCTGGTGACGATCGTGATCCTTCTGATCTTCGGCCGTCCCGAGACGGTTGCAGATATGGGAGATCTTTCGTTTAACTTCCTGAAGGTCGTACCGTATCTGGCGGTTCTGATTCTTGCACTGTGCGGCATCAACGTCTTTATCGTTCTCTCCGGCGGTATCTTCCTTTCCGGAATCATCGGTATCGCAACCGGAAGCATCAATGTTTTTGATTTTGCACAGGCGATATGGGACGGCTTTACTGGTATGAACGAAGTGTTCTTCCTGACCCTCTTCTGCGCCGGAATGGCGGAAATGATCACGTATAACGGCGGCCTTGCCTGGATTATCGAGAAACTGAGAAAGATGATGAAGGGCAAGAAATCGGCTCAGGTGGGTATTGCAGCACTGGTGTCTCTCACTGACCTTGCTACGGCCAATAACACCATTGCCATCGTTATAACCGGTAAGGTCGCGAAAGACGTCAGTACCGAGTTCGGTGTGGATCCCCGCAAATCCGCATCTCTCCTGGATATCTTCTCCTGTGTCGTACAGGGCGTTATTCCTTACGGTGCCCAGCTGCTCAGTGCCGCAGCACTGACCAATGCCGCGATCAAAGGCATCTCGGTATCCAGTCTGGACTTCGTACCTTATGTCTGGTATGTCTGGGTCCTTCTGGTATTTGCAGTGATCGATATCTTTGTCCCGTATGCGGATAAAGCTAGAAAGGCCAAATAAGCAAATAATCATTCCCGTAATCTCCCGGCAGTTCTGCCGGGAGATTATTTGCTTTTAAGGTATAGAACTGTGTGCTTGGTGACAAATGCTTGATTTTATCTCAGAATCAGCAGTAAATTCTTAACTATTGTTCAAACGAATGGGTATTCCACAACGATTTAAATTATGGTAATATGTAAAATACGCAATTAATTTAGAAAGAGTTTTATTAAGTGGGTGATTGAAACATGAATGGTGCACAGGCCATGATCAAATGTCTGGAAGCAGAAGGGATTGAACTGATCTTCGGTTATCCCGGAGTTGCCATTGCTCCTTTTTATGACGCAATGTACGATTCCAGCATCAAACATGTACTGACACGACAGGAACAGGCAGCCGGTCATGCAGCCAGCGGATATGCCCGTATATCCAGAAAGCCTGCGGTTTGTGTTACATCTTCCGGTCCGGGAGCAACGAACATCATTACTTCTCTTGCGACCGCATATGCCGACAGTATCCCTGTTATTGTTATCACCGGACAGGTGAACAGTGAACTGCTGGGGCGGGATGTGTTTCAGGAAGCTGATATGCGCGGAGCGACCCAGTCCTTTGTTAAATACAGTTACCTTGTCAAAAATGTTGATGATATTCCCAGAATCTTTAAGGAAGCATTCTTTATCGCCAATACCGGACGTAAGGGACCGGTCCTTATTGATATCCCGGTGGACGTGCAGATGAAGGAACTGTCCAAGGAGTTCAAGTATCCGGATTCCGTGGATATCCGGGGATACAAGCCCAATACAAAAGGCAACCCGCAGCAGATGACAAAGGTCATCGCGGCCATCAACAGCGCGGAACGTCCGCTGATCTGTGCCGGCGGCGGAGTTATCCTCGGCAACGGGGAGACCACGGTCCGTGAATTCTGCGAAAAGTATCAGATCCCTCTGGTACATACCATGATGGGAATCGGTGTGATGGCGAAGGCTCATCCCATGTATTACGGAATGCTGGGAAACAACGGCAAGCCCTATGCCAATAATGCCGTAGCCAACTGTGATCTTCTGATCATTGTTGGTGCTCGTGTGGCAGACCGTGCCATTCCCAGACCCAAAAATCTGGAAAAGAAACTTACAGTCATTCATATCGACATTGACACCGCTGAGATCGGAAAGGTCCTTGGACCTACTATTCCGCTGGTGGGTGATGTGAACAATATTTTCCGTACTCTGATCGAATCTGACATCCATGTGGATACAGCACAGTGGATCCGTGAACTGGAGGCCTTCAAAAAATCCACCGTGGATCACCGTGTGTGGAGCGATGAGCTGGTCAACCCCATGACGCTCGTTCAGACTCTATCCGATAAGATGGATGATGACGCAATCTATGTTGCGGACGTGGGACAGAATCAGCTCTGGTCCGCGGACAACTATGTCATGAAACACGGCCGGTATATGACTACCGGCGGCATGGGATGCATGGGCTATTCCATTCCGGCTGCCATGGGCGCCAAGTTCTGTGAACCGGACAAACAGGTCGTGGCGGTATGCGGTGACGGATCCTTCCAGATGTCCATGTATGAACTGGGCACGCTGGCCGTGAACAAGATCCCGCTTAAGATCCTTGTGATGAAAAACCGTTATCTCGGTCTTGTGCGTGAGTATCAGCATTACAACTATCAGGATCGTTATTCCGGAGTCCGTCTTCATGATTATCCCTATTATGACAAGATCGCCGAGGCGTATGACATGAAGTACTTTGAGGCCAGTGACAATGAATCCATGCCCGGGATCATTGATGAATTCCTCGCCAGTGAGGGTTCTGCGATCATGGTCTGCAATATCGACAGCCAGGATATTACGAAATAAGAACGGAGGTGCTGACATATGAGAGGTATATTTTCTGTTTTGGTTGAAAACAAAGATGGTGTCTTGAGTCAGATCTCCGGATTGTTCGCACGAAGAGGTTTTAACATCGACAGCCTGGCAGTGGGTGAGACGGAGCGGCATGATATCTCCAGCATGACCATCGTATCCACCGGTGATAACCGCACTATCGACCAGATCGAAAAACAGCTTAACAAGAAAGTTGACGTGATCAAGGTCCGCCGTCTGGATGAAACGAAATGCATCGAGATGGAGATGATGCTGATCAAGGTCTCCTATAATGCCACGAACCGTTCTTCTCTGATCGAGATCTGCAGCGTCATGGGTGCAAAGATCCTGCATGTTTCCAATAAGCATCTTCTGATCGAGATCCATGATTCTCCGGAAGTGGTGGAAAACTTTATCAACCTGGTACGGCCATTCGGCATCGTTGAAGTACAGAGGACCGGAACCGTTGCCATGAGCAAAAACTGAATGGATTTTTATTAAAGCGCCGTCTTCCTTTGGGAAGTCGGCGCTTTTCACATCATGAGTTAAGTCATAATGGGTATATTTATTAGTTTGTATACTTGAATTTTTATTCAGCCTTTTTTATAATAACTTTAACACATAAAATCGGTTGAAAGACCGGATGGAGAGGTATGATTATGAGAAACAAAAAACTGTTAAGCATACTGTTATGCTTAGCCCTCGTTGTCTCTCTGGCACCTGCAGTTTTTGCAGCTGACAGCGGCAACGTGATCTCTGGTGAGTATACCTACTGCCCGTCCATGGGCATTATAGGTGTTCCGAACCAGACAGGTACATTCACTTACAGTGATGACTACTTCAGCGGAAATGGTTATGACGTGACGAAGGATCTGACCGTTATCTCCATGAACTTCACACAGGCTTCCTTCGGTAAGCAGGGTGTTGCTCACGAGAATCAGAGCGATAACCAGAGAGATTTCCTTGAGAAATGCGGATTCACCGGTTATCAGTGCAATGATTTCTTCAAGAGCGCAACCACCTTCGATTCTCTGGCCGTTGGCGGCGCCAACAAGAAGCTTGCGGATGGAACCACGCTGGTTGCTATCGGTGCCCGCGGACACAACTACTTCAAAGAGTGGGCCGGCGATGTGAGAGCCGGTCTGGACGGCAACTGGGAAGGCTTCCAGCTTGCAGCAGATCAGATCCTTGACTTTGTGAAGACCTATATTAAGGATCAGGGCATCACTGGTACCATCAAACTATGGATGATCGGCTACAGCCGTTCTGCTATCGCAGCCAACATCGCAGCTGCCGCCATTGACGACGGCGCGAAAATCGGCAATGTCAACCTTCCCCGTGAGAACATGTTTATCTATACTTATGAGGCTCCGGAAGGTGTTGTTGATCCCAACTGCAGAGCTGCAAAATACAACAACATTCACAATATCATCAATCCCAACGACCTCGTACCGCATATTCCTCTGACTGCATGGGGATTTGACCGTTACGGTGAGGATCTGTTTGTACCGCAGGCTCACACGGACTCCAATTATCCTGCGTTGAGAGATGCAATGCTTGTTGAACTGAACAAGGTTCCTCTGGGTCAGCCGTATCTTCATGATCTGTTCCAGATGGTTTCCCTCGATCCTTCCAAGATGCAGCTTGCCGGTGACGGCAAGATCACTCAGATCGAATACTACGCAATGCTGGAAGAAGCCTTGGCCAAGGTCATTCCCGACCGGCAGACCTTCTACAAATATCAGGATGATATGATGGAACTCATGGGAACCCTGCTGGGCAACGAGAACTCCCAGTTCGTGGATGCCGTTATGATCTTCATCAATAAGCTTCCCACCGCTGCCAATGTAATCGTTTCCGCTGGATTAGCAGGGGAAGAGCCTCTTGTCGACGTGGTTGCAAACCTTCTGTTCGACAGCCTGAGAGAAGCCGGAGTTTCCAATTATAACTTCGCACAGATCAGAGCAATGCTTGCCAATACTGCTCCGCTGCTGGTTGGCCTGATCACAACTGCTCCCACAGAAGTTATTACTCTTCTGGTCAATGTCCTGACCATTCTGACCGCTCACTTCTCTGAGATCGGTATTGCATGGCTGAGAGCTCTGCCCGATGATTATCTGGCAAATCAGTCCCACGGAAGCGGCAAACCTTCCTATCTGGCACCGTTTGTTGATGTGCCTGCAAATGCATGGTGCGCAGCTCCCATTAAGAACGTCTATGAAAAAGGCATCATGGCCGGTACTTCCGCCACTACCTTTGAGCCCAACAGCACTGTGACCCGCGGCATGATCGCACAGATCCTGTATGCGGAAGCTGGCAAACCCGCTGTCTCCGGAAGCAATCCGTTCAGCGATGTCAAGAAGGGCGACTGGTACTATGATGCAGTCCTCTGGGCAAACGCCAATAAAGTTGCAGTCGGATTTGATGACGGAACCTTCAAACCCAACGCAGCTGTGACCCGTGAGCAGATCGCTGTCATCCTGTGCGCATGCGCAGGCGGCGGTGCCACCGCAGATCTGTCCAAGTACAGTGATGCTTCCGAGATCAGCTCCTGGGCTAAGACTGGCATGCAGTATGCTGTCGGCGCTGGACTGATCGCCGGTCGCGGCAACAACAAACTTGCTCCTAAAGCAACTGCTACCAGAGCGGAAGTTGCTCAGATCATGACGAACTTCATCAAATAAGAATAAGCTCGATCATAAATCTGCAGAGCCGGGAATATCCCGGCTCTGTTTTTTTGGAAAATTAACAGTAAGACAATACTTTTCGTGCAGATTGTGCTATGATTAGCGAGATAAAAAGATGCGGAGTATTATTGTGAGTAATTTTGTTTTCAGTCTGAATACCACCATGCCGGTGTTTCTGATGATGGTCCTGGGTTATATCCTGCGCAGGATCGGTCTCATCGATGATGGTTTCGCCTCTAAACTGAATAAACTTGTGTTCAATATCACTCTTCCGTTGCTTTTGCTTCATCAGCTTGGGAGTACGGATTTTGTCGATGCCTGGGACAGCAGGTTCGTTCTTTTCTGCTTTCTCGTCACAGCGGTCACAATCGCGCTGGTCTGGTTTTTATCTTCCTGGATAAAGTCCCTGCCGGAACGCGGAGAATTCGTTCAGGCGGCTTATCGGAGCAGTGCGGCGATTCTGGGAATCGCATATATGCAGAACATGTACGGGGACGCTTCCATGGCGCCGCTCATGATCATCGGCAGCGTTCCTCTATACAATGTTCTTGCGGTGATTGTGCTTACTCTTACTGCGGAAACGGTGGAACAGGCAAGTAAAGATCAGCTTTTCCGAAAGACCTTTGTAAGTATTCTGAAAAATCCGATCATTCTCGGCGTCGTATTCGGTCTGCTCTGGTCACTGTCCGGTTTGACGTTTCCTCACATTCTGGATAAGACTCTGCAGGATATCGGCGGCGTATCCACCCCCCTCGGACTTCTTGCTATGGGCGCCAGCGTGGAACCGGAAAAGGTGAGCGGAGCAATGAAAAGCTCTCTGATCGCTGTGTTTATCAAACTGTTTGGCTGCTGCATCCTGTTTCTGCCTTTAGCTGTATGGATGGGATTCCGCGATGCACAGCTGGTGGCGATCCTGATCATGCTCGGGTCACCGACGACCGTCAGTTCCTATATAATGGCCAGAAACATGGGACATGAGGGCGTGATTACGTCCAACAGCGTGATCTTGGCGACGGTGCTCAGTTCATTTTCCCTTACCATGTGGATATGGCTTCTCCGATCCATGGGATATCTATAAAAATTTATTTGTAAGTTTCACAGGAGGTTATTTCATGTTAAATATCAGGAATCTTACAAAAAGCTATGGCAATGTGAAAGCGGTAGATGATCTTTCCCTGGAGATCAGACCGGGAGAGATCTGCGGTTTTATCGGACATAACGGAGCCGGAAAGACCACAACGATCAAATGCGTCTGCGGGATCCTTCCGTTTGAGAAAGGGGAGATCCATGTAAACGGGATCTCAGTGAGGGAAGATCCGCTTGCCTGCAAAAAGATCATCTCCTATATTCCCGACAATCCGGATATCTACGAATTCATGACCGGGATCCAGTTCCTCAATTTCATCGCGGATGTTTATGGAGTTGACAGCTCTGTCCGGCAGGAGCGTATCCACAGTATTGCCGATCAGCTGGATCTGACCAAGGATCTGAATCAGTCGGTGGGAGCGTATTCCCACGGCATGAAACAGAAACTCGTCATTATTTCCGCGCTGATCCATGACCCGAAACTGATCATTATGGACGAACCGTTTGTGGGGCTGGACCCCACGGCGTCCTATCAGCTGAAACAGCTGATGCGCAATCACTGCAGTCAGGGCGGTTCCATCTTCTTTTCCACCCATGTCCTGGATGTTGCGGAAAAACTGTGTGACCAGGTCGCGATCATAAAACAGGGCAAACTGATCCGCAGCGGAACCATGGAGGATGTCCGCGGAGATTCTTCTCTGGAGAGCGTATTCCTCGAGCTGGAGGAACAGTAAGATGGTTAAAGCATTGTTCCGAAAGCAGATGCTGGAAATATTTGATGTGATGTTCCGTCACGGCCGCAATCAGAAGCAGCGGACCTATGTTGGGACTGCTGTCAGTGTTGCAGCACTTGTATTCGTTCTTTATATTCTTGGAAGACTGCTGTATAACATTGCAGATCTTACGTGTGAATTATTTGTACCAACGGAATACGGATGGTGTTATTTCGCCGTTGTCGGGATCCTTGCTACGGTTCTTGGCGTCTTAAGCAGCGTGTTTACGGTTCACTCTACGGTTTATCAGGCAAAGGATAACGAACTTCTGCTGTCGATGCCCATCCCGTCCGGCCTGATCCTGGGCATGCGTCTTTTCAGCAGCTATGTGATCTGTTTCGTGTTCGAAGCTGTATCGATCCTTCCGTTCTATCTTGTTTACTGGAAGACCTATCATCCGGGCGCTGTCCCGATCCTGCTGGATCTTCTGACGCTGATCGTATTTCCGTTGCTGGCACTGGTCATCAGCTGTGTACTTGGATGGTTTCTGGCTCTGCTGAATACCAGACTGCCGAAGCGGATCCGCAACATCATTAATTTTGCGGTATCCTTCCTGTTCGTCGTTTATTTTCTGAATATCTGTATTCGTGCTTCCAGTTATATGCAGATGCTTCAGAATGGGGCGTCGAAAGGGAATGTCGGGATGCTGATCATTACCTATCCTTTCGTCTGTATGGGAAAGGCTGCGCTCGGCTCCACGGGATCATTCCTTATACTTGTCCTGATACTGGTAATTCTGGCTTCTGTCGTTTACCTGCTGCTCGGTAAAAGCTTCCGCAGTCTATCCAGCACGAAGAATCAGGGGAGAACAAGAGCATATCATGAGAAGACACTGAAAGCTTCTTCGCTGAATGCCGCTCTGCTGAGAAAGGAGTTTCGGCGGTATCTGAGCAACAGTTCCTATTTCATGAACAGCAGCATCGGTTCCATTCTGCTCCTGCTCAGCTTTGTGCTGATGATCTGGAACTATGATCAGCTCCAGAACCGCATTGTGCAGGTCCAGATGTTCAGCACCTCGATTCCGGCGGTGGTCGGTATCATCGCCATGTGTATTATGATCGGGATCAATACGATCTCTGCATCGTCCATTTCCGTGGAAGGAAAGAATCTCTGGCTGATGAGATCGCTTCCGGTATCGGAAGGCGCTTTGATCAACAGCAAGATCCTGCTTCACCTGATAATCACCGTCATTCCCCAGCTGATGTGTTCTGTCGTGCTGGCCATTATGGTAAATAGCGATCCGAAACACAGTGTTCTGGTGCTTCTTGTCCCGTTTCTGTTTGTTTTGTTTACATCGGAACTGGGAATGATGCTGAACATCCTGTTTCCGAAGCTTGACTGGGTAAGCGAGAGCAATGCGGTAAGACGAAACACTTCCACTCGTCTGGCCGTGCTGATCAGCTGGGCGTCTGTTCTGGTGGCAGCCGTTGTATTCCGGCGGCTTCCGGAGAATACGGATCTCATTTTATATCTGTATCTTGTTTCGGGACTGCTTCTTATGCTGACCATCGGTCTTTATGTATGGATTCATCGAAAGGGAGAATCCATGATTACCGCTTTATAAAAAAATCCTCAGATCAAATGAATGATCTGAGGATTTTTTCTGTTATTTATTCAGGACCAGAGCTCATGATAGATGCTGCGAATGGCTTTTTCATAATCATTGTCGTTCACACCGAGGATGATATTCAGCTCGCTGGAACCCTGATCCAGCATCCGGATATTGATATCGGCATCCGATATCGCCTTCAGGGTACGTGCGGCAACACCTTTGGTACGGATCATCCCAAGTCCGACTACCGCGATCAGTGAGATCCCGTTTTCCACAAACAGCGTATCCGGTTCCAGCTCAGTGAAGATCTCATGAATGACTTCACGTTTTACCGGCTGAAGCGTGTCCGTGTCAACGACGACGGAAACGGTGTCGATGCCGGTGGGAACATGATCAAAGGAGATCTCGTATTTAGCCAGGATCCCGAGAAGCTTGGCCACATAGCCGATCTCGTTATTCATAAGAGCTTTCTCGATCTGAATGATGCTGAAGCCCTTTTTTCCCGCGATTCCGGTAACGGTATTGCGGGACATTTCCGGTTTGAGCTTCGCCATGATCATGGTACCGGGATCCTCCGGACGGTTGGTATTCCGGATGTTGATCGGAATACCGGATTCACGGACAGGGAAGACCGCATCTTCATGAAGCACGGATGCTCCCATATAGGACAGCTCCCGCAGTTCCTGATAACTGATGTACTCGATAGGAGCGGGATCCTCAACGATGCGGGGATCTGCTGCCAGCATACCGGATACATCGGTCCAGTTTTCATAAATGTCTGCCTTCACGCTCATGGCCACAAGCGAGCCGGTGATATCGGATCCGCCGCGTGAGAAGGTTTTGACCGTGCCGTCATAATAGGAACCGTAGAAACCCGCAACGACAGCCCGTTCCACTTCGCTCAGTCTGCTGCCAAGTTTATTTCGTGTGGCAGTGCTGTCCAGATTGCCGTTGTCATCAAAGAGGATCAGTCCTGCTGGATCCACAAAAGTATACCCCAGAAATCTTGCAAGGATTTTGGAGTTCAGATATTCACCACGGCTGGCAAGATAATCGGCATTAGGGGAAGTCCCCAGATGTGCCGCAATGATCTCAATCTCCTCATCGAGAGGGAAGTCTAAGATCTCCAATTCCGTCAGGATGTCGAAGAATCGATCATGGATCTTCTGAAGGACCGGATGAAAGTCTTCCCCGGATGCGGCCAGGCGGAAGCTGCTGTTCAGCAGATCCGTGACCTTGATATCTTCGGAAAAGCGCTTGCCCGGTGCCGATGCGACCACATAACGGCGGTCCGGATGACTCATGATGATATCTTTTACTTTGCGGAATTGTTCAGCGGAGGCAAGGGAAGTACCGCCGAATTTCGTTACACGTATGCTCACAGTGAATAAGGCTCCTTTGCAGTTGATGTTGATTACAGCGTTCTAAGTGCGTCGATAAGGGCGGTCTTCTGAGTGGTTTTCTCGTCCTTCATCTTGATAATCTTGGCGGGACATCCTGCGACAACAGCATTGTCGGGGACATCTTCCAGTACTACGGCACCGGCTGCGATCACCGCATTTCTGCCGACATGGACACCTTCGATAATCACGGCATTGGCGCCGACCATGACATCATCTTCAACGATGACCGGTGTCGCGGATGCCGGTTCTACCACGCCGGCAAGAACGGCGTTGGCACCGATGTGGCAGTGGTTTTTGACTATGGCTCTTCCACCGAGAAGTGCGCCCATGTCGATCATGGTTCCTTCTCCGATGACAGCACCGATATTGATCACGGCGCCCATCATGATCACGGCGTTGTTTCCGATCTCCACGTTGTCACGGATAATGGCGCCCGGCTCGATACGGGCATTGATGTTCTTGAGATCCAGCATGGGAATGGCGCTGTTGCGGCAGTTGTTCTCAATGACGATATCATCGATCTTATCCGCATTTGCCTCCAGGATCGGTTTCAGCTCGTTCCATTCGCCGAATACGACTTTGTCCCCGGCGCCGAATACTTTGGAGCTGCCGTAGTCAACGGCTTCCTTTTCCCTGATATAGCATTTGACCGGAGTCTTTTTTTCCGATGTCGCGATAATATTTATAATTTCCTGTGCATCCATGATGTTTCTCCTTTAAACCATATCATCCATGTTGTAAAAACCGGGTTCTTTTCCTTCCAGGAAGGATGCGGCTTTTAATGCTCCCTGTGCAAACAGTGCACGGTTTTCCGCTTCATGCTTCAGAGTGATGGTCTCATTTCCGTTTCCAAAGAGTATTTCGTGCGTGCCGACTTCGTTTCCGATACGGATGGCGTGGATACCGATATCCTCCGGCGTGCGTTTGGCATGACCGCTGCGGCCTTCCACGAATACTGCGTTCTCACGGACTTCCGCGATGCTGTCTGCCAGAAGAAGGGCAGTGCCGCTGGGAGCATCCAGCTTGCGGTTATGATGTTTTTCCACGATCTCGATGTCAGCATCCGGGAACATGGCAGCCGTCTGTTTGGCAAGCTTGCGGAGAAGTGCGATACCCACTGACATGTTGGCGGACTGGAACAGGGGAATCTTCTTGGAAGCTTCCTGGATCAGTGCCATCTCCTCTTCGGTGAAGCCGGTAGTGCCGATCACGGCGGGAAGATTACGGCGGACGCAGTAATCAAGGATCTCGCCAATGGCTTCATGATTGGAAAAATCAACGAGGCAGTCGGCTTCTCCGTCAAAATCATTCACATTTCTGTAGCAGCGATCCACACCGTTTTCCTCACACTGACGGCTGGTTTTAGCGGCCAGTGAATGGTTCTCAAAACCCTGCTCGATCAGATCACAGACAATAGCACCCATATGCCCGGTGCAGGCGGTCACGATCAGTCTCATAATTCGTTCTCCTCTTTGATTGTTATAACGTTATGAACAGTCCATGCCGGAATCAAAAATCCCGGCATGGACAGTAAGATGATTCTTTTTAAGATAATATCACTGAAGGATACCCATGTCACGCATGATCTGAAGCATTGCGTTCTCATTTGCTTCGGACATGGTGCACAGAGGCATACGAAGATAGTTTTCACAGAATCCCATTGCTGCCATGGCGGCTTTCACAGGGATCGGATTCACTTCGCAGAACAGGGCGCGGATCAGAGGAAACAGTTCACACTGGATCTCAGCGGCTCCGGCAACATCGCCGGCGAAGTAACGATCGCACATCTCTACGGTGCGGCGGGGTGCCACATTGGAGACCACGGAGATCACTCCGGTGCCGCCCATGGACAGGATGGGAACGACCTGATCGTCATTACCGGAATACATGTCCAGCTGATCGCCGATAACACCGGCGGCTTCCACGATCTTGGAGATGTTGCCGTTTGCTTCCTTGATGGCAGCGATATTCGGATATCCGGCCAGAGCGGCATAGGTGGACGGTTCAATGTTTACGCCGGTACGGGAAGGAACATTGTACATGATAATGGGTTTTGTAGATGCATCGGCGATGGCCTTGTACATGGCAATCAGACCGTTCTGAGTTGCTTTGTTATAATAGGGGGTAACTACGAGACATGCATCGACGCCGTCTTCGCAGGCACTTTTGGTCAGTTCGATAGCAGTGGCAGTATCATTGGATCCGGTTCCTCCGATCACGGGGATGCGGTGATTAACGCGCTGTACGGAAAAACGGATCACTTCCTTGTGCTCTTCCACGGAAAGGGTAGAGCCTTCTCCAGTGGTGCCGGCAATGACCAGGGCGTTGATGCCTTCTTCGATCTGCCAGTCGATAAGGCGTCCGAGAGCCTCATAATCGACTCCGTCAGCGGTGGTGGGTGTGACCAGTGCGGTTGCTACGCCGCGGAAAATGGGATTGGTTGTCATGGGTTTTTCCTCCAAATAATGATTTTCAACTACTGCAATCTACAGATATGAAAAAACCGATGCAGCGGCATCGGCAAGACATAACAATTCGTTGTTTACAGAATTATCAATTAATTATAGCTCTCCGCCAATGCGACAGTCAGCCGGATCTTATCCGACTGCCCAGCAAAAGATTCGCTTGTCCTTCACTTCGGCAACAGCCCCTTTCATATGACCAACGCTCTGCGAAAGCTTTCCGATCATATTACTGATGACAATTGCGCCTCTATCTTTTAATTGCAATATTCAGTTGATTGTTTGTTATGATAACACCCCTTCGGAGATGGGTCAAGGTGGATTATAGACAAATAAGGGGAGATTCACGGTAAAAATATTCAATAATTTACCAAATTAAAGTGGCAAACAGGTTACAACCGGGGTTTTAGCGCGAATACTGATAATTATTCCACAATATTTTGCGTGATTGAAACCGCGGAACAACAGGATGTCGTGGATAGAGATAGTCTAAAGCGCCAAATAATCGGATTCGTTTTCGCCGAAAGCTTGGGAATGTTGTCGAATTCCATTTGTTATAGATTTGAGTATAATATAATAAGAATAAAACAGAGTTTTAGCGGATAGGACCCTGAGGAATAGAAAGGTAACTGCAGATGAAATATCTCGTTGCTGGCGTTTTTCTGCCGGATTCCGAATTTCACAAAAAGACAAATGTTCTGATTGAGGACGGAGTCGTTGTTTCTCTTTCCGCCAATATGGAAGATCACATGGATGCCAGAGTTATTTCTCTGGATGATTGTTGTTTGTTTCCCGGTTTCACTGATGTACATGTACATTTTCGTGAGCCGGGTTTTTCTTATAAGGAGACGATCTTTTCCGGTTCCAGATCCGGCGCCAGAGGCGGCTATACAACGGTATGTACCATGCCGAATCTGAATCCTGTTCCGGACAGCGCGGAACATCTGGAGGAACAGTGGAATATCATCCGGAAGGATGCCTGTATCCAGGTCCTGCCCTATGGAAGTATTACAGTGGATGAAAAGGGCGAGCAGCTGGCGGATCTGGATGGAATGGCATCCGGCGTCGTTGCATTTTCCGATGACGGACACGGCGTCCAGAGCGACGGGATGATGAAACAGGCCATGACCAGAGCCCGCGGACTGAATAAACTGATCGTCGCGCACTGCGAAGACAACACTCTGCTTCGAGGCGGATATATCCATGACGGGAAATACGCAAGGGAACATGGACACCGGGGGATCTGCTCGGAGAGCGAATGGAAACAGATCGAACGGGATATCGAGCTCGTTCGCCAGACTGGCTGCGGGTATCATGTCTGTCATATCTCCACCAAGGAGAGCGTGGAACTGATCCGCAAAGCAAAGTCGGAGGGCCTGAATATCTCCTGTGAGACCGCGCCTCATTATCTTGTCCTGACCGAGGACGATCTGCAGGAAGACGGAAGATTTAAAATGAATCCTCCCATCCGGTCTTCAGAAGACCGCGAGGCTCTTCGCAGAGGATTGAAAGACGGGACCATTGAGATGATCGCGACAGATCATGCGCCTCATTCCGCGGAGGAAAAATCCAGAGGTCTGGAGAAGAGCGCGATGGGTGTCGTGGGTCTGGAAACAGCATTTCCTGTTCTGTACACGGAACTTGTAAGATCCGGTCTGTTCCGTCTGGAAGAGATCCTGAACCCGCTGACTGTCAATCCGCAGAAACGGTTTGGAATCAAGAAGTCCTTCGAGATTGGAAAACCTGCGGACTTCACGGTGTATGACCTGAACCAGGAGTATGTGATAGATCCCGAAGAATTCCTGACCAAGGGAAGAAGCACGCCCTTTGCCGGAAGAAAAGTCTGTGGACGCTGCAAACTAACGTTTGCCGGCGGAAATCTCGTATGGGAAGATCAGTAATAAGGATTTGAATGAATGAGACAGGATCAGTATACAATCATCGATAACCGCAGAGTGTCACCGGACACCTTTGTTCTAACGCTGTCCGGCAATACGACCGCATTCCGGACTCCGGGACAGTTCGTCAATGTGTCCGTTCCCGGATACTTTCTGCGCCGTCCTTTTTCCGTCATGACCTGGAATTCTGAAGAATTTCGTATCATGTACAAGAACGCCGGGCACGGAACGGAAGCCATGACCGGACTGAAACAGGGGGATTCTCTGGATGTCCTCACCGGTCTCGGAAACGGGTTTGATATGAATGCTGCAGGCAGTCATCCGCTGCTTGTTGCCGGAGGAAGCGGGGTTTCTCCCATGTACTGTCTGGCGGAACACCTGGTACAGAAAGGGATTCTTCCCACTGTCATAATGGGGTTTGTCAATGCAGATCATGTCGTAATGGCGGATGAACTTCAGTCCATGGGCTGCAACGTGATCATCACGACGGAAGACGGCTCCCGCGGGATCCCTGGTCTCGTGACGGATGCTCTCGAGATTCCGGAAAAATACAGTTTCGTCTACTGCTGCGGCCCGGTTCCCATGATGAAGGCAGTCAGTGAGAAGATCACTGCCGACGGACAGTTTTCCTTTGAGGCCCGCATGGGCTGCGGTTTCGGTGCCTGCATGGGGTGCTCCATCATGACGAACAAAGGCACGAAACGGGTCTGCAAGGACGGACCGGTATTCGGAATGGAGGATCTGGTATGGTAAATACGAGAGTCAGACTGGGTAATATCGAACTGGACAATCCTGTGATCCCCGCCAGCGGTACATTTGCCTTCGGCTATGAGTTTGCCGATTTTTACGATATCAATATGCTGGGAGCGGTGGTGATCAAGGGACTTACCCGTGAGGAACGGTACGGAAACCCTCAGCCGCGTATCGCGGAGTGCCCGGCTGGCATGCTCAATGCCGTGGGGCTGCAGAATCCCGGTGTGGACAAGGTGATCCATGAGGAGATCCCGAAACTGAGGCAGTGCTTCCGGAAACCGATCATCGCGAATGTAAGCGGTTTTTCCGTTGATGAGTATGTGGAATGCTGTGATAAGCTGGAGCGTGAGCCAGAGGTCTCCATACTGGAGATCAATATCAGCTGCCCAAACGTAAAGCATGGCGGCATGTCCTTCGGAACGGATCCCGACTGTGCATCGGAAGTGGTCCGGGCGGTGAAACAGGTAACGACAAAACCGGTCTTTATCAAACTGACCCCGAACATCACGGACATCTCTTCCATGGCAATAGCCTGTGAGGATGCCGGTGCGGACGGACTGACCCTGATCAATACTCTGATGGGCATGCGAATCGATCTCAACAGCAGAAAACCTCTGCTGGCCAATAAGACCGGAGGCTATTCCGGAAAAGGAATCTTTCCGGTTGCCGTCCGTATGGTGTATCAGGTGTATGAAGCCGTTCAGATCCCCGTGATCGGTGTTGGAGGGATCAGCTCTGCGGAAGATGTACTGGAAATGATGTTTGCCGGGGCAAGTGCCGTGGAGATCGGTGCTGCAAATCTGGTATCTCCATATGCCTGCAGAGATATCGTGCAGGAACTGCCCAGGACCATGGAGCAGTACGGTATCACGGAACTGCAATCTGTAATAGGGGAGGCTCATCATGGCTAAAGATGTAATAATTGCCTGTGATTTTGCGGACGGAAAGACCTGTCTTGAATTTCTGGATCAGTTTACCGGCAGAAAACCCTACGTAAAAATCGGCATGGAACTGTATTACGCGGAAGGTCCGCAGATGGTTCGAAAACTCAAGGAGAGAGGCCATTCGGTCTTTCTGGATCTCAAACTGCATGACATTCCCAATACGGTAATGAAATCCATGAAGGTGCTTTCCTCGCTGAATGTGGATATGTGCAATGTCCATGCTGCCGGAACGATCCCCATGATGGAAGCAGCACTAAAGGGCCTTACGAGAGAGGATGGTTCCAGACCGCTTCTTATTGCGGTAACGCAGCTTACCAGCACCAGTGAGGAGATCATGAATCGTGATCTCCTGATCCGTGAACCGCTGCAGGATGTAGTCCGTCATTATGCGGAAAATGCAAGATCTGCCGGCCTCGACGGCGTGGTATGCTCTCCGCTGGAAGCTGGATTCGTCAAGGAACACTGCGGAAGAGATTTCATAACTGTTACTCCGGGTGTCCGTTTTGCGGACGGGGAGAAAGGAGATCAGGTCCGTGTTACGACTCCCGCAAAGGCAAGGGAACTGGGATCGGATTACATCGTGGTAGGCCGGCCCATAACACAGGCGGATAATCCTGTCGCTGCCTACAGCCGTTGCTGTGCGGAGTTTCTGAACATCAATTGATCTGAACTTGAGATATATGGAGGTAATAAAATGAGTGTTTCCGAAAAAGTAGCGGAAGGCCTGCTGTCCATCGGAGCGGTTTTCCTTCGCCCCAAGGATCCGTTTACCTGGGCAAGCGGAATCAAAAGCCCTATCTACTGTGATAACCGCCTGATCCTGACCGCCCCCGAGGTCAGAGATGTTGTGGAGCAGGCCATTGCGGATACCGTCATGAGTGAGTATCCGGAATGTGAAGTGCTGATGGGTACGAGCACTGCCGGTATTGCACATGCGGCGATCGCCGGACATCTTCTTCATATGCCCATGGGCTATGTGCGTTCCGGAAACAAGGATCACGGGCGCCAGAACCGTATCGAAGGCCGGCTTCCGGAAAATGCGAAAGTCGTCGTGGTGGAAGATCTGATCTCCACCGGCGGGAGCGCCATTGAAGTCGTTAATGCGCTGAGAGAAGCAGGAGCGGATGTCCTCGGAATCGTGAGTATTTTCACCTACGGCATGCAGAAGGGGCTGGATCGCCTGAAAGAAGCCGATGTGAAGAATATCAGCATTACGAATTTTGATACTGTGATTGATGTGGCGGTAAAAACCGGTTATATCGAAGAGAATGACCGAGATGCGCTTCTTCGTTTCCGGTCGAATCCGTCGGATGAAAGCTGGATAGGAGAAGTGAAATGAGAAGTTTGATTGACATTCTGGATCTTTCCAAGGAAGAGATCGATGATCTGATCGGCACTGCATGTGACATCATGGATCATCCGGAAAAGTACAGTGAGATCTGTAAAGGCAAGAAACTGGCGACACTGTTCTATGAGCCCTCCACCCGTACCCGCCTTTCCTTTGAAGCAGCGATGTATGAGCTGGGAGGAAACTGCCTCGGATTCTCTGAGGCAAACAGTTCTTCCGCAGCAAAAGGGGAGAGCGTATCCGATACGGCAATCATCGTCAGCAACTATGCGGATATCATTGCCATGCGGCATCCGAAAGAAGGTGCCCCTCTGGTCGCGTCCATGAAAGCCTCGGTCCCCATTATCAATGCCGGTGACGGCGGACATAATCATCCGACGCAGACACTGACGGATCTTCTGACGATTTACAAGGAATGCGGAACCTTTGATAATCTCACCGTTGGCCTCTGCGGTGACCTGAAGTTCGGACGCACTGTCCATTCTCTTATTGCCGCGCTTTCCCGTTATACTAATGTGAAGTTCATTCTGATCTCTCCGGATGAACTTAAAGTTCCCGACTATGTGAAAGATCAGTATCTGGATCCCAAGAATATCGAATACATGGAAACGGAAGATCTGGAATCGGTGATTCCGGAACTGGATATTCTGTATATGACCCGAGTTCAGAGAGAACGTTTCTTTAACGAAGCCGATTATATCCGACTGAAAAACCGCTACATCCTGACTCCGCAGAAACTGGTTACCGCAAAGAAGACGATGAAGATCCTTCATCCGCTTCCCCGTGTTAATGAGATCTCCGTTTCTGTGGATAGTGATCCCCGTGCGGTTTATTTCCGACAGACATTATACGGTAAGTTCATTCGTATGGCTCTGATCCTGAAATTGCTGGAGGTGCAGTAAGATGATTATAGGTACCATAGTAAACGGTGTTGTGATCGATCATATTCCTGCAGGCCGCGGGATGGAATTGTACAGCAAGATGAAACTGGACCGCCTGGAGTGTGAAGTGGCGCTCATCAAAAACGCTCCCAGCGGAAAGTGCGGAAAAAAGGACATCCTGAAAGTAAACGAGGAGATCAAGATCAATTATGAGATCCTTGGCTATATCGATCCGAGGATCACGGTGAATATCATCAAGGACGGGCAACGTGTCAAAAAGATGCATCCTGCTCTTCCGGAGACACTGATCGATGTGATCTTCTGCCGCAATCCGCGATGCATCACTTCTGTGGAACAGGAGATCTCCCATGTGTTCCGTCTGACAGACCGGGAACACGGCATATACCGCTGCGTCTACTGTGATGCACAAGCGGATAAGAAAGAAAAATGATTTGACAGGCATTCATCGTGATGATAATTATATTATAGGTTGAATGCATTACATCGACGGGACGGGTCCTTTTCGTTCCGTCGTTCAATTTGATGGTAGCTTATGGAATATATCACTTCAAGAAGAAATCCAATAATTCAAAATCTCAGACTGCTGTCCAGAGATTCTTCCGCCCGCAAGGAACAGGGGGTATTTCTCTGTGACGGCATCAAACTGCTGCGGGAGGCTCTGGAAGCAGGGCGGACGGTGACATCTGTGTTCTGGAAGGAAACTCCGGAATCCGGTTTTGAAGATCTCCCGGACCAGACGATATTGCCCGGGGATCTGTTTGATTATGTTTCTCCGCTGAAAAACAGCCCCGGCCCGCTGTTTTCGGTCCGGATCCCTTCTGCAGCGGACGGGACGGTCCGCCGTGCGGTAATCCTGGAGAATGTTCAGGATCCCGGGAATGTGGGAACGATCATTCGCTGCGCCAATGCCATGATGATCCCTGCCGTGATCCTGTGTGGGGACTGTGCGGATCTGTACCATCCCCGTACGGTGCGGGCTACCATGGGTGCGATCTTCCGTCAGAATGTCATTACGGTTAAAGATACAGAGGAGCTTTCCCTTGTCGTGGAAAGACCGGTGTTCGGCGCTGCTCTTACGGACGATTCCGAAGATATTCGCAAACTGGACCTGAAGGATTCTTCCATCGTCATCGGCAGTGAAGGGCACGGCATTTCGGAATCGATGCTTCGTTTCTGTGACAAAACGGTGATCATTCCCATGAATCCGGAATCGGAGTCTCTGAATGCTGCTTCTGCCGCGTCTATATTAATGTGGGAGATGTCGCGTTCCGTATTATGATACGGAAAAAGCGTTTCTTTGCAAAAAAAAGTTGACAACAAAAATCTTACCAATTATATTTTGTGACTGAAAGTACTGATGGACACCTACATTTTGTGGGGCCTGTTTTATCGAATACACAGAAGAGAGGATCATTCATGGCAAAAGCCGGTAGCAAGCTGGTAATTGTGGAATCACCAGCAAAAGCAAAAACCATAGAGCGTTATCTTGGAAGTGATTATAAGGTAGTCGCTTCCATGGGACACCTTCGTGATCTGCCTAAGAGCAAGCTGGGTGTGGATATTGAGAATAATTTCGAGCCGCATTATATTCCGGTCAAGGGAAGAGCGGATGTGATCTCCGACCTTCGTAAACGGTCGAAAAATGCTGACATCGTATATCTCGCAACCGACCCGGACCGGGAAGGCGAAGCGATTTCCTGGCATCTTAAGGAGCTTCTCAATCTGGAAGATGAGAAAGCAAAGCGAGTCACTTTCAATGAGATCACGAAGAAAGTCGTTACCGACAGCATTGATAAGCCCCGTGATATCGATATCGATCTTGTGAATGCACAGCAGACCCGTCGTATTTTGGACCGGATCGTGGGCTATAAAGTATCTCCGCTCCTCTGGAAGACGATCCGCCGCGGACTGTCCGCCGGTCGTGTTCAGTCCGTCGCCACAAAGATGGTCGTGGAACGGGAGAAAGAGATCAATGATTTTGTTCCGCAGGAATACTGGAATCTGGATGCCGCTCTCAATTGCGGTTCTCCGGAAACCGCTTTTACTGCGCGTTATTACGGTACCAACGGCAAAAAGAAGGAGCTTCATTCGGAAGAGGAAGTCAATCATGTCCTTTCCGAGATCAAGGGACAGCCGTTCCTGGTGGAAAGCCAGAAACGCAGTGTAAAGAAGAGAAGCCCGGCCCCGCCGTTCATTACTTCCACTTTGCAGCAGGAGGCATCCCGCAGACTGGGCATGACGCCCCGCCGCACGATGTCCATTGCGCAGCAGCTGTATGAGGGCGTTGCCGTCAGCGGCAGGGGGACTACCGGTCTTATTACCTATATGAGAACCGATTCTCTCCGCCTTTCGCAGGATGCACTGAATGCCGCGGCTGCGTTCATTCATCAGAGATACGGGGATGATTACTACTCCGGTCCGAGGACCTACAAGTCCAAAGCCGGTGCACAGGATGCGCATGAGGCCATTCGTCCAACGGACGTATTCCTGACGCCGGAGGAGGCAAAAAAGGATCTGAATAATGATCAGTACCGTCTTTACCGTCTGATCTGGGAACGGTTCACCGCTTCTCAGATGGCAAATGCCACGTATGACAATGTGGCCACGGATATCATCTCGGCCGGTCATCTTTTCAAATCCAGTTATTCGGAACTGAAGTTCCCCGGTTATACTGTTCTGTCCGCGGATTCCAGAGAGGAAGACGAAAATGCACCGAAGTATCCTCTTCCGAAACTCACCAAGGGACAGGAAGTGTTCCTGGACCGCATGATCCCGGATCAGCAGTTCACTCAGCCACCTTCCCGCTATACCGAAGCATCTCTTATCCGGGCGCTGGAAGAGAACGGCATCGGAAGACCGTCGACTTATGCTCCGATTATTTCCAACATCACCACGAAGGAGTATGTGGAGAAGGACGGAAAGTATCTGAAGCCGACAAATCTCGGCGTGGTAGTGACTGAACTCATGGATGAGCGTTTCTCGGATATCGTGGATCTGAAATTCACCGCTCATATGGAAGAGAATCTGGACGAGATCGAAAACGGCACGAAAGAATGGCATGAAGTCCTCACGGAATTCTATGACGAATTCGACCGTGAACTGAAGTCCGCGGAAGAGGCGATGCAGGGCGAACGAATCAAGGTGCCCGATGAAGTCACAGAGGAAAAATGTGAGATCTGCGGCTCCAATCTCGTTATCAAAAACGGTAAATTCGGAAAATTCCTGGCTTGTCCCAATTATCCCACCTGTACGTTTACCAAGCCTCTGGTGGTAGAGACACCGGGAAAATGTCCGAAATGCGACAGCCGTATCCTGAAGAAGAAATCACGCAACGGATACACCTATTACGGATGTGAACGGGGACAGGATTGCGGTTTCATGACCTGGGACGTTCCCACGGCGGAAGTATGTCCGGACTGCGGCAAGACGCTGTTCAAGAAAAACGGACGCGGGCGCAGAAAACCGATGTGCGAAAATGAATTATGCCCCAGCTTTGTTCCTATGGAAGACCGTGCTTTCAAAAGAAGAAAAAGCGCATCTTCCTCCAAGACCGAAACTAAGAGGCGTTCCTCTGGAACCAGAAAGGGCAGCAAGTAACAAATAACAGGGCGGCAGCCATGCCGCCCTATGGACATTTCTGGAGAACTATTCAGAATTATGACAAATGACACCATCATCATAGGGGCTGGCCTGGCCGGATCCGAATGTGCCTGGCAGCTTGCCCGGCGTCATATTCCGGTAACACTGGTCGATATGAAACCGGATCATTATACACAGGCACACCAGTCCCCGCTATTTGCGGAACTGGTTTGCTCCAATTCTCTTCGTTCCAATGAACTGAGCAATGCAGTCGGACTGCTGAAGGAAGAGATGCGCCAGTTGGGTTCTCTGATCATGGAGAGCGCGGACGCGACAAAAGTGCCCGCAGGCGGTGCTCTTGCTGTAGACCGGGAAAGATTTTCACGTTATATCACGGAACATCTGGAGAACGATCCGTATATCACAGTGGAACATCGTGAGATGACCGAGATCCCGGAGGGGAATGTCATTATTGCCTCCGGCCCTCTGACCAGTGATCCGCTGGCTGAGAAGATACAGGATCTCTGTCCGGAATTCTCCCTTCACTTTTTCGATGCGGTTGCACCCATCGTTTCGGCGGAATCCATTGACATGACTTCGGCATTTCTGGCTTCCCGCTATGACAAGGGGACACCGGACTATATCAACTGTCCGATGAACGAACAGGAATACAAGGAATTCATCCGGGAACTTGTCAGTGCCAAAGAGGCAGAGACCCACGGTTTTGAAGACAGCAAGGTCTTTGAAGGCTGCATGCCCGTGGAAGTAATGGCGCGAAGAGGGGAAGACACACTTCGGTTCGGTCCGATGAAACCGGTTGGACTGACAGATCCGCATACCGGAAAGGAAGCATACGCCATAGTACAGCTTCGAAAGGATAATCTTTCCGGGACACTGTACAATCTTGTCGGCTTTCAGACTCATCTGACCTGGCCGGAACAGAAAAGGATCTTTTCCATGATCCCGGCGCTGAAAAATGCCGAGTTTGTCCGATACGGTGTAATGCACCGCAATACTTATCTCGATTCTCCGGGTCATCTGGATCGGTATTACCGTCTGATCATCGACCCGCGGATACGTTTTGCCGGACAGATGACCGGCGTGGAAGGATACATCGAATCTGCCGCATCCGGAATGCTGACAGGAATCGAGACTGCTGCGGATATACTGGGACTGGAACCGGCGGATTTTCCGTCCTCGACCGCGATCGGTGCTCTGGCAGCTTATATCTCCGACGGAAGTATCGGACCCTTTCAGCCGATGAATATCAATTTTGGTATCATAGATCCCCTCGGTTACCGTGTTAAGGGGAAAAGAAATAAAAATCTGGAATTATCCAAACGCGCGCTTGAAACAATCAGCTCGATTAAAAACAAGGAGGTTTTTCGGATATGCGAGTAATTATTGACGCAATGGGTGGCGATAACGCACCGGAAGAGATCGTAAAAGGTGCGGTACGGGCATCGAAAGAACTGGATGTCGATGTGGTACTGGTAGGAAAAAAAGAGGAAGTGCAGCGCTGTCTTGCAGCGGAAGGAGCAACGGATCTTAAGGTGGTCGATGCCCGTGAGGTGATCACCATGGAAGATGATCCCAGCACTGCGACACGACGCAAAAAGGACGCATCCATGACCGTGGCGCTGAATCTTCTCCGCGATGGCGAAGGAGATGCCGTCGTTTCTGCCGGAAGCACCGGCGCACTTCTTACCGGCGCGACTCTGATCGTCAAGCGTATCCGCGGTATCCGCAGAGCTGCCATGGCTCCGGCTCTTCCCGTAGGGGAAAAAGGCACCCTGCTCATCGACTGCGGGGCCAATGTGGAATGCACACCCGAATATCTCCTCCAGTTTGCCTATATGGGCAGCTTCTATGCCAAGAAGATCCTTCATATCGACAACCCCCGAATCGGTCTTCTGAACGTCGGTACGGAAGATTCCAAAGGGGATGCTCTTCGCCATGAGACTTTCGCTCTGCTGAAAGAGGCCGGAGATGCCGGACGGATCAATTTCGTCGGTAATGTGGAAGCTTCCGGCGTGTACAAGGATATGGTGGACGTGGTCGTGACGGACGGGTTTACCGGCAACATTCTTCTGAAGACAACGGAAGGCGTCGCGAAAATGATGTCCGGCATGATCAAGAAATCCCTGATGAAGAGTCTGAAGACGAAGATCGGGGCACTGCTTGTAAAAGACGGACTGAAAGAGATGAAGAAAGCCATGGATGCCGATGAGATCGGCGGCACTGCTTTCCTCGGAATTTCCAAACCGGTCATCAAGGCGCACGGTTCTTCCAAGGCGAACGCCATCTTTGCCGCGATCCGTCAGGCAAAGGTATTTTCGGAGTCCGGTTTCACAGATGCGGTTAAAGAAAACATCGATCTGCTGAAGATCGACAGTGCTGAGGGCTGATATGCAGGATCTACAGGAACGTCTCGGGTATCAATTCAGAGATCAGAAACTGCTGGAACACGCGCTGACTCACAGTTCCTTCGCCAACGAGAACAGAAAACTCGGCCTTGGAGACAATGAACGTCTCGAATTTCTGGGCGATTCCATTCTGGGCCAGGTCACGGCAGAGTATCTGTACAACAAGCGACCGGAGATCCCGGAAGGCAATATGTCTAAATTCCGGTCGGAACTTGTCTGCGAGACGGCATTATATGAAGTGGCAAAAAAACTGGATCTCGGTTCCTATATCCGCCTGGGAAAAGGGGAGGAATCCACCGGAGGCCGTGATCGCCCATCCATCCTTTCGGATGCTGTGGAGGCATTGATCGCAGCCATCTATCTTGACGGAGGATATGCTCCGGCAAAATCTTTCATTTCGGATTTCGTGCTTACCAGCGAGATCGATTATACGGCACCGACAGGAGACTGGAAAACTCTCCTGCAGGAGCAAGTACAGAAGACTCCGGGCAAGACCATCGAATACCGGCAGGTCTCCGAATCCGGTCCCGATCATAACAAGCGGTTTACGTTTTGCGTGCTCATCGACGGAAAAGTGTACGGTGAGGGTACCGGCAGAACGAAGAAAGAAGCGGAACAGCTTGCCGCCAGAGACGCCATGGAACGGGTGCAGTCATGATTCCTCGAAAAAGGATCCTCCCGGTCTTCATTCCTCATCTAGGATGTCCTCATCACTGTGTGTTCTGCAATCAGAATGCCATCACCGGTCAGGATTATTCCGTGACTGTGGAGATGGTGAAGGATGAGCTGGAAAGTGCGGGCTGCCGCACGGATATGAACTGTGATTCCGACCCCTATGAACTTGCATTTTACGGAGGAAGTTTCACGGCGATCCCGGAGAATGTCCAGAGAGAACTTCTTTCCGTCGTTCAGCCATACAGAAAATCCGGATGGATCCGTTCCATAAGGTGTTCCACCAGACCGGATGCGATCTTTTCGGACAACCTGCAGACGCTGCGGGAGTTTGGCGTTGATACGATCGAACTGGGGTGTCAGTCCATGGAGGATGATGTCCTGCAACGTTCCGGAAGAGGACATACTTCAGAAGATGTCGCCGAAGCCGTACGTCGGATCCGGGAACATGGGTTTCGGTTTATTCTTCAGATGATGACCGGTCTTCCGGGATCGGACCCGGAAAAAGATCTTATGACAGCCGTCAAACTTGCGGATCTTGAACCGGATGGCGTGCGGATCTATCCCACTGTGATCATCCGGGATACTCCTCTGTATGATCTTTGGCAGGCAGGGAAGTATAACGAACATACGGTGGAGGATGCTGTAAGCTTATGTAGCCGGATCGTACCATTATTTCAGGAAAAACAGATCCCCATCATCCGACTGGGTCTTAATCCCAGTGATGATCTGTCCGGCGGCATTGCCGCGGGAGGGGCGTATCACCCTTCTTTTGGTGAACTGGTCTATTCCCGGATCATGAGGAACAGAGCGGAAACGATCCTTCGAAACAGCGGTCTGTCCGACCATGTGGAACTTCATGTCGCATCTTCTTTTGTATCAAAGATGACTGGCAACCGCAGATGCAATCTGGAGTATCTGGAACGATCTTTTCCTGATACGGTTTTCCGTGTTGTTCCGGATGATCAGGTTTCGGAATGGGATGTGGTCGTTCCGTTGCAAAAAGGATGAAAAAATAGTATATTTAATTAATTAAACATTTTATTTAGAGGAGCTTTTACATTTGTATCTGAAAGCATTGGAAATTCAGGGATTCAAATCATTTCCTGAAAAAACTACTTTGACATTTGAGAATAATATTACCGGTATTGTCGGACCGAACGGTTCCGGAAAATCCAATATTTCCGATGCAATATTATGGGTAATGGGTGAACAGCGTACGAAGACTCTGCGCGGGTCCAAAATGGAAGACGTCATTTTTGGAGGCACGGAGAAACGTACGCCATTGAGCTATGCCCAGGTTACTCTGCTGCTGGATAATTCCGATCATCTGTTCGATCTGGATACCACCGAAGTTTCCATTTCCAGACGATACTACCGAAGCGGTGACAGCGAATACTACATCAACAAGGAACAGGTGCGTTTAAAGGACGTCAACTCACTGCTGATGGATACCGGTCTCGGACGAGACGGATATTCCGTTATCGGCCAGGGCAGGATCAGCGAGATCATTTCCAACAAATCCGCAGACCGCCGTGAGGTGATGGAGGAAGCTGCCGGGATCTCCCGGTTCCGCTACCGCAAGGAAGACGCAGAGAGAAAACTGCAGAAGACTGAGGAGAATCTGGTTCGTGTCAACGATAAGATCGAAGAGCTTGAACTTCAGGTTGAGCCGCTGAGACGTCAGTCGGAAGTTGCAAAAAAATATCTTCAGATCCATGATGTGCTGCGCGTCAAGGAGATCTCTGCATGGATGGCATCTCTGGATAAACTGCGTGACAACAGCGACGCAGTCAACAGCAGTTACGAGGAAGCCAAGGAGAAACTGGCTCAGGCTCACGCGGAACTGGATGCTCTGTATGCCTCTTCGGACAGCCTTCTGGAACGTATGCATCAGAAGGATGTGGAAGCTGATGATGCGCGCGAGAAGCTTTCTCAGGTCCAGAATGATATCTCCGCCAATGATGCGGAACGGGCTGTTATCGACACGAATATCCGTAATGCCTTTGCCAGCATTGAGCGGATGAAAGGCGATATCTCCAATTCCGAACAGCGTGCAACGGAGATCTGCGAGCAGATCGACAACAATGAAAAGCTGATCCGTGATCTTGAAGCGGAGAATATCGGGAATCAGGAAAAACTGGATTCCGCGAATAATATCATCCGCGGATGTGATATGAAGATCCAGTCCCGGCAGGCAACGGTAGATTCACTCCAGAAGAAACAGACTTCTCTTCAAGTGGAATCCCGCAGCATGGATTCCCGGATCCAGCTCCTTTCCGCCATGGAGAAGGAATTTCAGGGCTACTCCAATGCCGTACGTACGGTTATGAAGGAGGCATCCCATAAGGTCCTGAAGGGCATTCACGGACCGGTGGCCAGCCTGATCAAGGCAGAGGACCAGTATGCTCTTGCCATTGAAACCGCCATGGGCGGTGCGATGCAGAATATCGTTGTCAGCACACAGAATGACGGACGAAGTGCCATTGAGCTTCTGAAAAGAGAAGATGCCGGTCGCGCCACGTTCCTTCCCATCGATGTGATCCGCGGCAACGTTCTGAAGGATCTTCCGACGGAGGAAAAGGGATTTGTGGGACTGGCATATGATCTGGTCTCTTTTGACAAACAGTATGACGGGATCATTGCAAATCTGCTCGGACGTACCGTCGTTGCACAGACTCTTGCGGATGCGATCCGCATGTCCAAAAACAACAGCAACCGTCTGCGCATCGTTACACTGGATGGTCAGCTGATCAATGCTGGCGGCTCCATGACCGGCGGAAGCTACGTCCGGAATGCCGGCATGCTCTCCAGAGCCAATGAGCTGGAGAGACTGAAACAGGACAAGGTCGTTATCGAGAACAGTATCCTCAAGAATACAAAGGAACTGGATGAAGCCACTTCGGAGCTTCAGTCCGTGCAGTATCAACGTTCCATGGCGGTGGAAGATCAGATCAGCATACAGAATATGATCACTTCCAACGTTTCAAAGTCCAGTGCAACATCATCCGCTATCAGTCAGCTGAAAGCTCTTCTGCAGGCGATTACGGGAGACAGTGAGTCCCGCCGCAACGCCATTGAGAACGAGGAGCTGAGAGTGGCCGGCATGAAACAGCAGCTGGATTCGCTGGAGAAGAAAAACAGCACTTTGCAGCAGCGTCTGGATCACTGGAAGGACGAGATCAAGAAGATCGTCGATACCAAGATGGATCTGGAGGGCAAAAGGAACCAGACGGACCGCAACGTTCAGGATTCCAATAAGGAACTGCTGAATCTGGAGCGTTCGGTTGCGAAACTGGAACAGAAAAAGATTGCGGCGGACATGGAGGAAAAACAGCTGCTCGACAAGCTCTGGGACAACTATGAACTCAGCTATACTTCCGCGCAGGAGATCCGTCAGCCGCTGGAAAGCCTTCAGAAGACCAATAAGGAGATCGCAGATCTTCGCCGTCAGCTGGGCGCACTGGGAACTCCGAACCTTGGCGCTATTGAAGAATATGAACGTGTCAGTGAGCGATATAATTTCCTGACTTCTCAGCGGGACGATATCGACAGCTCCAAGAAGGAACTTCTTGTGATCATTCAGGATATCACTTCCGAGATGGTCACCGTTTTCATTGATAAATTCAATCAGATCAACAAGGCATTTCAGGAGACGTTCCTGGAACTGTTCGGCGGCGGTAAAGCGGCACTGGTCCTGGAAGATGAGGACAATGTACTGGACTGCGGCATCGAGATCCAGGTCCAGCCTCCCGGAAAGGCACTGAGCAGCATCAGTCTGCTCAGCGGCGGCGAGATGGCGTTTGTTGCTATCGCCCTGTATTTTGCCATCATCAAGGTTCGCCCCACACCGTTCTGTGTCATGGACGAGATCGAAGCGGCACTGGATGAATCCAACGTTCTCCGGTATGCCGACTATATGCGCAAGTATTCGCAGCATACACAGTTTATTGTCATCACGCACCGCCGTGGCACGATGGAGAACACCGATTTCCTTTATGGTGTCACGATGCAGGAAAAGGGTGTTTCCAAGGTTCTTGCTCTGAGCATGGAGGAAACGGAAAAGACGATCAGGGCAGCGAAGCGTTAATACGAGGATATATAATGGGTATTTTTGATAAAATGTTCTCCGGTCTGACAAAGACCAGAAACAACATGGAAGAACTGGAAGAACTCTTTCGGGAGTTCAAACCGGATTCGGAAGAATTCTACGATGATCTGGAAGAACTTCTGATCATGTCCGACTGCGGAGCTGCAACTGCGGAAAAGGTCGTTTATGAAATGAAAAAAATGACCTGGGAAAGACGGTTCCGCAAAGGATACGAGGCAAAGGAAGGTCTGTGCGAGATCCTTGCCAAGATGCTGAATGTGGGAGATCCCAAGATCAAGACGGATACGGTGCCCTCCGTGATCCTCATGGTGGGCGTCAATGGCGTCGGCAAAACCACCACCATCGGAAAACTGGCTGCCCAGTATGGCAATGAGGGCAAAAAGGTGCTCTTGTGCGCCGGTGATACTTTCCGTGCCGCCGCTGCAGAACAGCTTACGGTGTGGGCGGAACGTGCCGGTGCGGATATCATCAAGCACAACGAGGGGAGCGATCCCGCTTCCGTTGTCTTTGACGGAATCAATGCCGCGCGTGCCAGACAGTCGGATATCGTGATCATCGATACAGCAGGAAGACTGCACAACAAGCAGAACCTGATGAATGAGCTGAACAAGATGACGCGTATTGTGGAACGGGAGCTGCCGGAAGCCGATGTGGAGATTCTGATGGTCCTGGATGCCACCACCGGACAGAACGGTCTGAATCAGGCAAAACAGTTTCTTGATTTTGCCGGCATTACCGGTATCGTCCTTACTAAACTGGACGGCACCGCGAAAGGCGGCGTCGTGTTCGGAATTGCCAACGAATTGAATATCCCCGTGAAACTGGTTGGCGTTGGAGAGCAGATCGATGATCTGATTCCCTTTGATGCACAGTCTTATGTGCGGGCTCTGTTTGAGGAATGAACTTATGAAATTAGTCATCGCATCCAATAACAAGGGAAAGATCGCAGAGATGAGCGATCTTCTGGCGGATCTGGGTGTTGAGATCGTCAGTCAGAAAGAAGCGGGATTTAATGAGGACGTGGATGAGACCGGGACTACATTTATGGAAAATGCCCGTCTGAAGGCAACTGCTGCATCCAGAGCGCTGGGCTGCGCGGTCATTGCAGATGATTCCGGTCTGGTGGTGGATGCGCTCAACGGAGAACCTGGCGTTTACTCCGCCCGTTATACCGGCAATCATGATGACAGCGATGAAGATCGCTACATGTATCTTCTGAAAAAGATGGAAGGCATCACCGATCGATCCGCCCGTTTTATCTGTTCGATCTGCTGTATCCTGGAAGACGGAACCGAGATCAGCGCGGACGGCACCTGTGAGGGAACCATCCTTGAAGCTCCCAGAGGGCATAACGGGTTTGGATATGATCCTGTATTCCAGCCGGTTGGATACGAAGAATCCATGGCGGAACTGGGGGCTGTGAAACAGCAGATCTCTCATCGCGCTCATGCACTGACTGTATTTAAATCAAAACTGGAGGATTATTTTAATGGCATTGACCAGTAAACAGAGAGCCATGCTCAGAGGACTGGCCTCCAAGGAAAATGTGATCGTTACTGTGGGAAAAGGCGGTATTACGGAAAATACCGTGTCCGAAATGAATAATGCTCTGAAGGCAAGAGAACTGGTCAAGGGAAGGGTCCTGGAGACCTCACTGCTCACGGCGCGTGAAGCTTCGGATACTCTGTGCGATCTCTGCGCTGCGGAATCGGTACAGGTTATCGGCAATGTATTTGTTCTGTTTCGCAGAAATCCTCAGAATCCCAAGATCGATTTCAAGAAAGAAAGAAAAGTATGAAGATCGCAGTGTTTGGCGGAAGCTTCAATCCGCCGCATCTGGGCCATCGAAGCGTTGTGAATATGGTATCGGAACACGTTCATCCGGACCTGTTTCTGATCATTCCGGATAACGTTCCTCCTCATAAGGAACTGGAAGAGGGAAGTCCGGATTCCGCCACCCGTCTTCGGATGTGCATTGATAACTTTGCGGATCTTCCCGGTGTGCAGGTCTCGGATATGGAGATACGTCGGGAAGGACGCAGTTATACGGCAGATACCGTCACGGCACTGCGGAAAATGTATCCGTCGGATACTCTGATGTTCGTGATGGGTACGGATATGCTGCTCTCTTTTGAAGAGTGGTATCGCTTTGAATATCTGTTGAAGGAACTGGAACTGATCGTTCTGTCCCGATTTGATAACGATGATGAACAGATTCTCGGTCATGCGGAATCATTGAGAAAAAAATATGGCGCGGTCATTCATTTTATCGACGTACCGCCGCTCCCCATGTCGTCCTCTCTGATCCGTGCTCTGCTGAAGAAACGGCAGGGAAATGACCTTCTGATGGATTCTGTCTACAGCGATATCATCCGTAACCGTCTGTATTCGTCACAGATGAACCTGAAGTGGCTGGAAGAAACGATCATACCGCTTCACAAACCCAAAAGGCTCAGCCATGTTTATGGTGTGAGGGATGAAGCTTCCAGACTAGCTGAACGATGGGGCTTGGATCCTCAGGAAGCGGAAGAAGCCGGACTTCTCCATGATGTGACGAAAAAGCTTGACCTTGACGGTCAATTGCTATTGATCGACAAGTATGGTATCATTATCACCGATTCTGAACGGGAAAACCCGAAACTTCTGCACGCAATCACCGGTTCAGAATATGCTCGAAGAGAATTTGGAGTCTCACAGGCGATCTACGATGCGATCCGATGGCATACCACCGGGCGCCCGGAGATGTCCATGTTGGAAAAAGTCATTTATCTGGCAGACTGCATCGAACCGAACCGCTCCTATCCCGGCGTTGAGGATTTGAGGGCAGCATGTTATGACGATATAGATAAAGCAATGTGTATTGCTCTGAAGATGAGCATCGATGTAGTACGTGAACGTGGGGATGTTCTGCATGCTGCAACATTGGAAGCGTATGAATGGTATCGTCGGAAGGGTCTCAATTAATGCGTAAAAATAACCGGCAAACAATGTACGAGGACCGTCAGGACCTCTATATGGAAGAACCGGATGATATTCCGGTCAAAAAGAAAAAAAGCAAGTTTCCCGTCGTTCTGCTGATACTTCTGTTTCTTGTTTTAGGTGCTATTGTTGCTCAGAATGCGCTGTTTCGTCCTCCTGAGATCGTGGAACAGCAGATGGTTGAAGCCGACAGTCCCAAAACATCATCCAAGCCGCTGGCGTCCAATTCCAAACGCAAAGACGGTGTCTATACCTTTATGATCATTGGAATGGATAAAGTGGCACTCAATACGGATACGATCATGGTAGGGCGGATGGATACGATCAACCACTCCGTGGAAATCGTTAATATTCCGCGCGATACCTATGTCAATGTCCGTACAAAGATAAAGAAGATCAACAGCATCTATCCCTTGTCCGTGACCAAGGGGGAAAACGGCGTTAAAAATCTGCGCCGCGGAATAGAGAAGCTGGTGGGATTTCCCATTGACAGTTATGCCTTTGTGGATATCGTGGCAGCGGCCAAGATCGTTGATACCATCGGCGGCGTTGATTTTGATGTTCCTGTGAATATGCATTATGATGATCCGGGTCAGGATCTTCATATCGATATCGATAAGGGAATGCAGCATCTGAACGGTGAGGACTTCGTCAAGGTCATGCGGTTCCGCAATACGTATCAGCAGGGAGATCTCGACCGAATCAAAGTCCAGCAGGATCTGCTGAGTGCTCTGTCGGATGAGCTGCTCACTGCAGGCAATATCAGAAATATCGATGAGCTTCTCAACATCTACAACAAATATGTGGAAACCAATCTGACGAAGAACAATCTGTATTTTTATCTGCAGCAGTTTCTGCTGATGAAAAAGGAGTCGGTTCATTTTCAGATGATGCCGAATACTCCGGCCATGGTGGATGAACTGAGCTATGTGTTCATCAATGAAGAAGAATGGATCGAAATGATCAATGAAAAGCTGAATCCTTACAAGGCAACCATCACGCTGTCCAATCTGGATATTATCAGCGCTGAGGACCGCGGAATCGAGGTCGTTCCTTCGAAAGAGGCGGATTCGGACCTGACCGTCAAGGATGAGGAAGATGCAAAACCAGGCGAGAACGATATCTTGCCATCCGATGTTACTGAAGATGAAAAATCCGGGGATCTTGTAGTGGATTCCCAGAATGAATAAAGGAGCACTATACTATGATGGAACCTTTTGAACTGGCTCAGTTGGCAGTGAAGGCTTTGGATGATAAGAAAGCCCGTAATATAAAGGTACTGAAAACAGATAAACAGACGGTACTTGCGGATTACTTCGTGATCTGCAACGGTACTTCATCCACGCACATCAAGGCTTTGACGGAGACCGTGGATGAGGTCCTTTCACAGGCAGGAGAACCGCCTCTCCGCAGAGAGGGACATCGTTCCGGCACATGGGTGCTTCTGGATTTTGCCGCTGTTGTCGTCCATATATTTACGGAAGAAGCTCGGGAATTCTATGATCTGGAAAGACTGTGGAGCGACTCGGAAGAAATTGAACTGAGTGAATTTTTGACCGAAGATCATGCTTGATATATAAGATTGGTTTGGAGGAATACATTATGGCGGATTATGAATTTAATCGAATTGAAAAGAAATGGCAGAAGCGCTGGCTGGATGAGAAGACCTATGCCGCTGTGACCGGAGACACTACCAGAGAAAAGTTTTACGCTCTGGTTGAATTTCCGTACCCTTCCGGACAGGGACTTCACGTCGGACATCCCAGACCTTATACGGCAATGGACATCATCGCCAGAAAAAGGAGAATGCAGGGATATAATGTCCTGTTTCCCATCGGCTTTGACGCATTCGGCCTTCCGACTGAAAACTACGCCATTAAGACCCATATCCATCCCCGCGAGGTAACCAAACAGAATATCGCCACCTTTACAAGCCAGCTCCAGATGCTCGGTTACAGCTTTGACTGGGATCGAGCGGTGGATACAACGGATCCCGACTATTACAAATGGACCCAGTGGATCTTCCTCCAGATGTATAAGCACGGTCTTGCCTATAAAGCTAGTATGCCGGTTAACTGGTGCACTTCCTGTAAAGTCGTTCTGGCCAACGAAGAGGTGGTCGACGGTGTCTGCGAGCGCTGCGGTGCTCCGGTCATCCGCAAGGAGAAGAGCCAGTGGATGCTGAAGATCACCGAATATGCTGAGCGTCTTATTGATGATCTGGATGATCTTGATTTTATCGAGCGCGTAAAGATCCAGCAGAAAAACTGGATCGGACGTTCCACCGGTGCAAATGTGAAGTTTGCCACCACCGCCGGTGACGACATGATGGTATTCACCACCCGTCCCGATACGCTGTTTGGCGCCACCTATATGGTAATGAGCCCGGAACATGCATACCTGGAAAAATGGGCAAATGTCATCTCCAATATGGATGAGGTTCGTCAGTATCAGGTGGAAGCAGGTAAGAAGTCCGACTTTGAACGTACGGAACTTGCCAAGGAAAAGACCGGCGTAAAACTGGAAGGCGTGGAAGCCATCAATCCGGTCAACGGTAAAAAGATCCCCATCTTCATCTCCGATTACGTGCTTGCTACTTACGGAACCGGTGCCATCATGGCTGTTCCGGCACATGATACCCGCGACTGGGAGTTTGCCAAGAAATTTGATCTGGAGATCATCGAGGTCGTGGAAGGCGGAAATGTGGATGAGGAAGCATTTACCGTAAAAGATGATTCCGGTATCATGATCAATTCCGATTTTCTTAACGGAATGACCGCAAAAGAAGCCATTCCGGCCATGATCCAGTGGCTGGAGGAGCACGATGTCGGCTCCAAACAGGTCAACTACAAGCTCCGTGACTGGGTATTCTCCAGACAGAGATACTGGGGTGAGCCCATTCCCATGGTGCACTGCGATAAATGCGGATGGGTGCCGATTCCGGAAAGCGAGCTGCCGCTCCTTCTTCCGGATGTGGAAGATTATGAACCTACCGATAACGGCGAATCTCCCATTGCAAAGATGACGGACTGGGTCAATACCACCTGCCCGCACTGCGGAGGTCCCGCACAGCGTGAGACGGATACGATGCCAAACTGGGCCGGTTCCAGCTGGTATTTCCTCCGTTATATGGATCCCAACAATGATGAAGCCCTTGTCGGCAAGGATGCCGTGGAATACTGGAATCAGATCGACTGGTACAACGGCGGTATGGAACACACGACGCTCCATCTTCTGTATTCCCGTTTCTGGCACAAGTTCCTTTATGATATCGGAGTCGTTCCCACTAAAGAGCCTTACGCCAAGAGGACCAGCCATGGCATGATCCTGGGCGAAGGCGGGGAGAAGATGTCCAAATCCCGCGGGAATGTTGTGAATCCCAATGATGTTGTCAATGAATTCGGTGCTGATACGCTTCGTCTCTATATCATGTTCATCGGCGATTTTGAGAAAGCCGCTCCCTGGAATCCCACTGCGGTAAAGGGCTGCAAGAAATTCCTCGATCGTGTCTGGAAGCTCGGATGTGAGAAACTGGAAGGTGACCTCAGTTATTCTGCCGCAAATGAAAAGGAGATCCACAAGACCATTAAGAAGGTCGGCGAAGATATCGATAAGATGAAATTCAACACCGCGATCGCACAGCTGATGACACTGGTCAACCAGTTCAATCAGAATAAACCCAGCCGCGGCGACATGAAGGTCCTTCTTGAAATGCTCAGCCCGTTTGCACCTCATATTGCTGAGGAGCTGTGGGAGATCCAGCAGTTTGATGACAAGATGGCCTGCCAGCAGCCGTGGCCGGAGTACGACGAGGAAAAGACCGTGGATTCCAGCGTCGAGATCGCAGTACAGATCAATGGCAAGGTTAAGAGCAAGCTCACCATTCCGATGGACGCGGATGAAGACTCTGTATTTGAAGCGGTTATGGCCGATGAGAAGATTCAGAAGGCCACAGACGGAATGAATATCATTAAACGGATCTATATCAAGAATCGCCTGATGAATATCATTGTGAAGCCGTAATAAATTTATTGACTTTGTTAAACTGAGCCATTATACTATTAATGCTAAAAAGCCAATTAGTTTTTGGCCCTTTAAGCGTGAAAGCGCATTTGGAGGGAGGGATATAGATGTCTGAGATTTACGTCAAAGAGAATGAGTCTTTGGATAGCGCTCTGAAGAGATTCAAACGCAGCTGTGCAAAGGACGGTGTTATGGCTGACTTGCGTAAACGTGAGTATTATCAGAGCCCGAGCGTTAAAAGACGCAAAAAATCTGAAGCAGCCCGTAAGAACAAAAATAAACGCTATTATTAATCACAGAAAAAGCACTCGATATATTCGAGTGCTTTTTTATTCATCATCAAACGTCCAGGGGAGTTCAACATATTGAAATGACCGATCTATACCGGGAAGAAAACGATGGATCAGATCATCGTAGCGGATCTTCAGCGTGGAAGTGTTCTTGCAGGGATGGAAACCGATATCTTCATCATTTTTCAGATCCTCATCAATAAGAAGACTTACTGCCTTGTCCTTGTCGTTCATCAGTCCGAAAACACTGACGGATCCCGGTGCGATATTAAGAAGTTTCATCATTTTATCGGCGGACCCGAAGGAGAGCCGGGAAGAGTTGATCTGTTTGGAAAGATACTTCGTCTTGAATGGTTTGTCGCCCGGGATCAGCAGAAGATAGAACACGGTTTGCTGACGGTTGGCAAGAAACAGATTCTTGCAGATCTTTGTGCCAAGGTTCTTTTCGATGGGATGACAGATTTCAATGGTGTCTGCCGGTTCATGATCGATTCTTGTAAATGGAATCTGAAGCTGTTCCAGGCAGTCGTAACAGCGGTTTTCCACATCCGATACGGAGGACGGATCCGGACGATGGTCAAATAGTTCAAATTGCATAGTTCAGTACACCTTGTCTTTCATGTAGTCATAATGCTTTTGAATTATCGCATTTTTCTCAGCAATATTCAAGTTGAAGTGATTTGCCTTATCTGCTATATTTCTTCGAAAATAAATGGAAATCACTGGAAAACTCGGGATTCCATGCCTGCAACGTACAATTAGCCTATGAAAGATTGTTTCATAGGTTTTATTTTTAGTTGTTTTCCTTAGTTGACTTCATTCCTTATTCTGATAAAATAATTCTAATTATATCTAACCAAACATATAAAAAAGGAGTGGTATTGCATGTCGATGGATAAAGAATACATTAATCGATTTGTAGGTGAAGGTCTCACTTTTGATGATGTGCTTCTGGTGCCGGCTAAAAGTGACGTACTTCCTGCAGATGTGAGTTTGGCAACGAAACTTACGAAAAAGATCTCTCTGAATGTTCCCGTCATGAGCGCAGCCATGGATACCGTTACGGAATACCGTATGGCCATTGCGGTTGCAAGAGAAGGCGGAATCGGCGTTATTCATAAAAACATGACCATCGACCAGCAGGCTGAACAGGTTGACATGGTAAAACGTTCCGAGAACGGCGTTATCAACAATCCGTTTTCCCTTACTGCGGAGCATACCCTTGCAGATGCGGAAGCACTGATGGGAAAATTCCGGATCTCCGGTGTTCCTGTGGTGGATGACGAGGAGCATCTGATCGGAATTATCACGAACCGCGACCTTAAGTTTGAGGAAGATATGTCTCAGCGTATCGCGGATGTCATGACGAAGGATAATCTTATTACTGGTTTGGTTGGAACTACTCTCGATGAAGCTAAGACCATCCTTCGCAAGAATAAGATTGAAAAGCTTCCTCTGGTGGATAACGACAGACATCTTAAAGGCCTGATCACCATCAAGGATATTGAAAAGGTGATGAAATATCCCAACTCGGCAAAGGACTCTTCCGGCCGGCTCCTTTGCGCTGCGGCGCTCGGAGTCACGAAGGATGTTCTGGACCGTGCCGGTGCACTGATTGATGTCGGTGTCGATGCCTTCGTTCTTGACAGCGCACACGGCCACTCCGAAAACATCATGAATTCCATCGAGAAGATCAAAAACAAATATCCTGAGGTGCAGCTGATTGCAGGCAACGTTGCAACTGCTGAAGCGACCCGTGCACTGATCGAACGTGGTGTCGACTGTGTAAAAGTCGGTATCGGCCCCGGTTCCATCTGTACGACCCGTGTCGTTGCAGGTATCGGCGTTCCTCAGATCACGGCGATCCTCGACTGCGCGGAAACCGCTGCCAAATATGATATTCCCATTATCGCCGACGGTGGTATCAAGTACTCCGGTGATATTGTGAAGGCGATCGCGTCCGGCGCTCATGTCGTTATGATGGGTTCTCTGTTTGCCGGTTGCGAAGAAGCTCCCGGAGACATGGAGATCTATCAGGGCAGACAGTTCAAGGTGTATCGCGGCATGGGCTCTATCGGTGCCATGCAGAGCGGTTCCAAGGACCGTTATTTCCAGACTAATAACAAAAAACTCGTTCCGGAAGGCGTCGAGGGACGTGTTCCTTACCGCGGACCGGTTGCAGAAACCATCTATCAGATGATGGGCGGTCTTCGTTCCGGTATGGGTTATGTCGGAGCACACGACATTGAAGAGCTTCGCACCAATTCCAAGTTTGTACGTATCACCGGCGCTGGCCTGAAAGAAAGCCATCCGCATGATATCTATATTACGAAGGAAGCTCCCAACTATACGATGAATCCGCAGGGTTAATATGCTTTTAAAGGGCTGCTTTTGCAGCCCTTTTTTTGGAGGAATAATGCAGGACTACAAATTGATTGCCTGTGATATGGATGAGACTGCGCTGACCAGTGATCTCAGACTCACAGAACGTACCATCAATGCGATGGAAAAGGCAGTTTCAGCCGGGAAGCACGTGGTGTTTACCACAGGCAGGAGCTATCGGCTGACAAAACCTTATATCGATATGGTCCGCGGGATGCGTTACGCACTCATCGGAACCGGTGCCACCGGTCTGGACCTTACAGAAGGAAAGACCCTGTTTCGGCATGATATCGATGAAGAGACCATCAAATGGATTCTGGCCGCTTCCGCTGGGTATGATATTCTTCCGCTGATCTTTATCCGGAATGATGTCCTTTGTCCCTCCTGGATCGCGGAACGGGCGGAGGAGTTCCATGTGGGAAAGTATGCGGAATCCTACCGGAGATATCTGGATCCGGTCGAGAATCCTTTTCCCGTTTTCATGGAAAATCCGCAGCCGGTAGAGAAGATCCTTTTACTGTTTACCAACTCCATGGAGAAGGAAATGATCTACGGTGAGATCCAGAATCTCCCGGTCAGCTTTACGTCTGTTTCGGATTATTCTCTGGAGATCAACGCCAATGGTGTGAGCAAGGCAAGGGGACTGAAGCTTCTCTGCAGTCATCTCGGTATTTCTCTGTCTGAATGCATTGCTGTGGGAGACGCCCAGAATGATATGGAACTGATTCGGAATGCCGGTCTTGGACTTGCCGTAGCGAATTCCAAGAAGGCACTGCTGGACATCGCTGATCAGGTGGTTCCTTCCAACGATGAGGATGGAGTAGCGGTGGCGATTGAACAGTATCTTCTTTGATCTGTTGGAAGCATTATCGGTCAGTGCTTGTCATAATATGAGGATTGAAGTATAATATTTAGCAGTTTTTGGAGGGATTATCATGAATGAAAGTATCCAGAAATTGAAGGATTGGATCCAGGAAAGCGACAATATCGTTTTCTTCGGAGGTGCCGGTGTCTCCACAGAAAGCGGAATTCCGGATTTCCGGAGCGTGGACGGACTCTATAATCAGAAATGGGACTATCCTCCCGAGACGATCCTCAGTCATTCCTTTTTCAACCGTTATCCGGATGAGTATTATCGGTTTCATCGTGAGAAACTCGTCATTGAGGGTGTGAAGCCGAACCGTGCCCATATCCGTCTTGCGGAACTGGAAGAGGAAGGGAAGCTTCGAGCTGTCATCACGCAGAATATCGATGGACTTCATCAGGCTGCGGGAAGTAAAAACGTCCTGGAACTGCATGGCAGCATTCTCCGTGCTTACTGTTCCAGATGCGGCAGAAAGTATCCTGCGGATATGATGAATTACGGTACGGATGTTCCAAAATGCTCATGCGGCGGAGTTATCCGTCCTGACATCGTTCTTTATGAGGAACCGCTGAATGACGGGATCATGACCAGTGCGATCCAGTACATCCGCAATGCGGATATTCTGATCATCGGAGGAACCTCACTTAATGTGTACCCGGCCGCCGGGCTGATCAATTACTACAATGGCAACAAACTGGTGCTGGTGAATCTTTCGGAAACGCCGTATGATCGGTATGCCAATCTGGTGATTCACGAGAAAATCGGGGAGGTCTTTGGGCAGATTTGAGTAATCAGAGAATTGACGTTCTCGGTGTGAAATTTGACAGCATTTCTCTGGAAGAAGCTGTACAGCAGGGGCTGGCGCTGGTGGAACAGCATAACGCGGCCTATGTGGTCACACCGAATCCTGAAATCGTTCTGGAAGCAGAACATAATACGGATCTTCAATATGCACTCAGCGCAGCCAGTATCGTTTTACCGGACGGCATCGGCGTGATCTACAGTGCCAGGATTCTCGGCACTCCGCTGGAAGGCAGAGTGACGGGCATCGATTTTGCTACCAGGATGCTGGAGGAGCTTGCCAAAAGAAACGGCAGTGTATTTCTGCTTGGAGCTAAACCCGGCATTGCGGAAAAAGCAGGCGTGAACATGGAAGAAATGTTCCCTGGCCTTCGAGTGGTAGGTACTCATGACGGGTATTTCAAAGAGGAAGATCCGGTCATCGAGGAAATCAATGCCGTAAAACCGGATTTTCTGTTTGTGTGCCTGGGATTTCCAAAACAGGAAATCTTCATGCACGAGAATACTTCCCGTCTGGATGTGGGCATCATGGCCGGTCTTGGAGGCTGTCTGGATGTTTTTTCCGGCGAAGTGGAACGCGCTCCGGATGCATTTCAGAAGGCAGGGCTTGAATGGCTTTATCGACTGTACAAGGAACCGTCCCGGTTTCGCAGAATGGCAAAGCTTCCCAAGGTCCTGTTCAAATCAGCCGGCCGACGCCTGAAAGGACCGAAGGATGAGTAAAGGCAAACTAATCGTACTGGAAGGCATTGACGGCAGCGGCAAAAGCACGAACTATAAACTGCTTTGTGACCGTCTTACGGAAAATGGTGTGGACTATCACAGTATCGTCTTCCCGCGATATGATCAGGAAAGTTCCGCACTGATCCGCATGTATCTGAACGGTGAGTTCGGATCTAAACCGGATGATGTTAATGCATATACTGCTTCTACATTCTTCTCCGTAGATCGTTTTGCTTCTTATAAAAGCGACTGGGGCACGATGTATGAGCAGGGGGCCCTAATCATGGCGGACCGTTATACGACTTCCAATGCGGTCCATCAGGGCGCGAAAATGGACAAAGATGAGCTGTCGGAGTATTTCGACTGGCTCTATGATCTGGAATTTGATAAAATGAAACTGCCGAAACCGGATCTTGTGCTCTATCTGGATGTGGATATTGACATATCCCTGTCCCGCATGAGAAAACGGGAGGCTCAGACAAATACCAATGCCGATATCCACGAGAAGGATATCAACTATCTGAAACGCTGTCTCGAAACAGCGCAGATCGCCTGTGATCATTTCGGATGGACCAGGATCCCGTGCAGAGATACGGAAGGACGGGAAAGAACGGTCCAGGAGATCCATGAGGATATTTACCGATATGTACGGGAAATCATTTAAATAGGAGAACAGTATGGCAGAAGAGAAGTTTACGTTTCAGTCTTTTTCCAAAAATGAAGAGAATAAAAACGTATCGGAACAAGTGGATCAGGATTTTACCGATTTCCGGGAGGATTCTGAACGTGATTACCGTCCCATTCGTCAAAACCGTCAGGGCCGAACCGGATGCATGGGCGGTATCATGTATTTCCTTTTCGTCGTCAGCATCAGTGTGATCATTGCCTGCCTGACATGGATGGCAGCCTCGGATGTTCTGGCTCTGAACAAGGATGATAAAACAGCTGTTGTTACACTTCCGACGGATATCTTTGAAAAGACTACGGATGAGGACGGAAATAACGTTTCCAAATGTGACATCAATTATGTTGCCAAAGAATTGAAAAATGAAGGCATCATCGAGTATAAGGGCCTGTTTAAGCTGTTCTGCAGTTTTTCACATGCAGCTACGAAACTGGATCCCGGTTCTTACGAGATGAAAACGACCTATGATTACCGTGCTATTGTCAAGAAAATGCAGACCGGCTCCAATGCCATGCTGACTACGGAAGTGACGATACCGGAAGGTTATACCATGGCACAGATGTTCAAGACCCTGGAAGAGAACGATGTCTGTGATTTTGATTCACTCATGGATGCTGCGGCGAACGTTGATTTTCAGTATGATTTCGTTGATCCCAACAAGAAGGGCGATCCAACACGACTGGAAGGCTATCTGTTTCCGGATACCTATCAGTTCTATACGGGAATGGAACCGGCCAGCGCAGTGGATGTTTTCCTTTCCAATTTCCGTGAGCGCATGACAGCGGAGATCCTTCAGAAGGCAGATGAGAGCGGCTATGCTCTTGCCGGAATCATTAAAGTGGCTTCCATGATCGAAAAAGAAGCTGCAAATGACAATGAACGTGCCATCATCGCATCGGTCATCTACAACCGTATCAATGCCGGCATGCCGATTCAGATTGACTCTACGATCCTCTATCTGTATCAGGATCATGAAGGTGCTCCGACGCAGGACATGCTTGACTCCGACAGTCCGTATAACACGCGCCTTCAGACGGGACTGCCGCCTACGGCAATCTGCAATCCCGGTATGGCTTCGATCCGTGCGGCACTGAATCCCTCGGATACGGACTACTATTTCTATGCATTGGATACCGAGACCGGTACACATCGCTTCTTTACTACAGCAAGCGAATTCAATGCCTTCGTTGCAACACAGCAGTATTAATCAAAACATCAGAAAGAGCCGGGGAATTCCCCGGCTTTTTCGTTGGAAGTATGAAAGAGTGTTCTTATGTCTCAAAAACTGGAATTGCTGGCTCCGGCAGGAAATATGGAACGACTGGAAATGGTCCTGCATTATGGAGCGGATGCCGTATACCTGGCGGGAGAAGAATTTGGGATGCGCGCGGCTGCGGGCAATTTTGATTCCAAAGCACTGCCTAAGGCCGTTCAGATGGCACATGAAAAAAATGTCGATGTGCATGTGACGGTCAATACCATCCCCCATGAAGGTGAAGTGGATCTTCTGCCGGACTATCTTTCCTTTCTGCAGGAATCCGGTGTGGATGCACTGATCGTTGCAGATCTCGGAGTAATGGCTCTGGCAAAAAAGTATGCTCCCACTGTCTCTCTTCATATCAGCACTCAGCTTGGAGTTCTCAACAGTGAAACGGCAAATGTATTGTATGATATGGGCGCCAAACGCGTCGTTCTTGCCCGTGAAACTACCATGGAAGAGATCCGCCGGATCCGTCGGAATATTCCGGATGATCTTGAGATGGAAGCATTTGTTCATGGAGCCATGTGCGTCTCTTTTTCCGGGCGCTGCCTTCTTTCCAATTATCTGACTGGACGGGATGCAAACCGCGGCGCCTGCGCGCAGCCGTGCCGATGGAAATATCATCTGGTGGAGGAGCAGAGACCCGGTGAGTATTTCGAGATCACGGAAGATGGAGGAACACATATCATGAACTCACATGATATGTGCATGATCGAGCACCTGGATGAGCTGGCGGATGCCGGGATTTCCAGTTTTAAAATTGAAGGCCGGATGAAATCCGCCTATTATGCTGCTGCGGTTACCAACGCATACCGCCATGCTCTCGACAGTGTGAAAGAGGGGAAACAACCTGCTGAATGCTGGATCCGCGAAATGGAGATGATCAGTCACCGGCCATACTGCACCGGTTTCTATTACGGTGATCCCGGACAGCATTACGAGGAGGCATCCTATTTCTCAGATGCGGATGTGTGTGCCGTGGTGCTGGAATGTGATCCGGAGGGAAATGCCGTGCTTTCTCAGAGAAATAAGTTTTCACTTGGGGATCAGGTGGATCTTCTCACAAAGGATCACGAACCGTTTACTTTCACAGTGGATCATATGGAAGACAGTGAGGGAGAGGCGATCGAAAGCGCTCCCCATGCGACGATGACGCTGCGAATGAAACTGCCGTTTTACTGTGAGCCGTTATCTCTTCTTCGAAAAATGAAGTAATATTGACAAACAATGATTTTATGCTAAAATCTCACTATATTTGTTAAAAGCAATGACGGAACGAAGAAATGTGAAAGATCACAGCGAGGAAGAACGGTGAGAGCTTCCATCGGAAACATTTTTGGCCACTCCTGAGCTTCATTCAGCACTTGACGGTTTGCCTCCGTTAAAGGGCACTGGAGATGTTCCGAATGGAACAATCAGGGTGGTACCGCGAGTAGATTATGCTTCGCCCCTGTCAGGGGGCGGAGTTTTTGTTTTTTTGGAGGTTATGATGGCACACAAAGAGTATGGATTGAACGAATTGAGGGAAATGTTCCTCAGATTTTTTGAGTCGAAGGATCATCTGCGGCTACCCAGCTTTTCACTGGTTCCGCAGAACGACAAGAGCATCCTTCTGATCAACGCCGGTATGACACCGATGAAGACATGGTTCACCAACGAAGAAGAACCTCCCAGACGCCGCGTCTGCACCTGTCAGAAGTGTATCCGCACTCCGGATATCGATAACATCGGCAAGACCGACCGTCACGGAACCTATTTTGAGATGCTCGGCAATTTTTCCTTCGGTGACTACTTTAAATCCGAAGCCATTGCATGGACCTGGGAATTTCTCACCAGTCCGGAATGGGTTGGACTGGAACCGGACCGTCTCTATCCTTCTGTTTATCTGGATGATGATGAAGCATGGAATATCTGGCATGATGAGATCGGAATCGATGCTGACCGTATTTTCCGTTTTGGAAAAGAAGACAACTTCTGGGAACACGGATCCGGCCCGTGCGGCCCCTGTAGCGAAGTGTATTATGATCGCGGACCGGAACATGGCTGCGGTAAACCGGACTGCACGGTGGGATGTGACTGTGACCGGTATATCGAAGTCTGGAATATTGTTTTCTCCCAGTTCTATAATGACGGCAAGGGAAACTACTCTGATCTTGCTCAAAAGAATATCGATACCGGTATGGGACTGGAGCGTCTTGCCTGCGTCAGCCAGAACGTCGGCTCTCTGTTCGATGTGGATACCGTCCGCAATATCACCGGCCGTGTTTCGGAACTGACCGGCGTGCATTACCATGAAAACGATGATGCTGATGTTTCTCTTCGTATCATTGTCGATCATACCAGATCTGCCACCATGATGATCAGTGACGGCATCCTGCCGTCTAACGAGGGGAGAGGTTATGTGCTGCGCCGGATCCTGCGTCGTGCCTCCCGTCATGGAAAACTGTTGGGAATGAACGAGCCATTCCTTTATAAGATCGTTGAGACCATTGTAAAGGAAAATGAATGTGCCTATCCCGAACTGCGGGAGAGACAGGACTTCATCCTGCGAGTGATCAAAACCGAGGAAGAGACTTTTGAGAGAACTCTGGATTCCGGTATTAAGATCTTTGAAGAAATGTTGGCGGAAGACAAGAAGTCCGGATCAAATGTGTTCTCGGGAGAAAATGCATTTAAACTGTATGATACCTATGGATTCCCCGTGGATCTGACCAACGAGATGGCCGGAGAGCAGGGAATGGACGTGGATACGGAAACCTTTGATGCTCTGATGAAAGAGCAGAAAAAACAGGCCAGAGAAGCCAGAAAGAAGCTTGGCGACCTTGCCTGGGCAGGCATCGATCTCGGCTTGGACAATACACCGACGGAATTTACCGGTTATGGAAAACTGGTGGATGAAGGAACGATTCTTGCACTGGTTCGCGGGGATGAGATCACAGGAACCATCTCGGACCAGGATGAGGGCATCATTGTACTGGACAAGACTCCGTTCTATGCGGAGATGGGCGGTCAGAGCGCGGATAACGGTGTGATTAAGCTGGGTGACAGCCTTTTTATCGTGGAAAATGTACAGAAGGACAAAGCAGGAAAATTCCTTCATCACGGTCATATGGAGAAAGGATCTTTCCATGTGGATGACACGGTGGAGGCATGCGTCAATTCCGACAGACGCAAATCCATCATGAGAGCCCATTCCGCCACGCATCTGATGCATGCTGCGCTCCGTGAAGTGCTGGGCAATCATGTTCAGCAGGCCGGCTCCTATGTCTCCGAGGATTATCTCCGCTTTGACTTTACTCATTTTGAGGCGGTAAGCAGCGAAGATCTGAATCAGGTCATTTCGAAAGTCAATAATGTGATTCTGGACGGTTATGATGTCGTTACGGAGGAAATGAGCATTGATGACGCAAAGAAAAAAGGTGCCATGGCTCTGTTCGGCGAAAAATACAGCCAGAATGTTCGCGTTGTCAGTATGGGCGACTACTCCATGGAACTGTGCGGCGGAACTCATGTTGACAATACCGCCAAGATCGGATCGTTCCGGATCATTTCTGAAAGTTCCGTTGCATCCGGTGTTCGCCGTATCGAAGCGATTACGGGAAAACGTTTCCTGAAGGAAGCGGAACAGGTATATCAGGTTACCATGACCGTCGCTGAGATCATGAAGACAAAACCTGCGGATCTGCTTGCAAGAGCTCACAGTATCGTTGATGAAATGAAGACTATGAGTCAGCAGGTCGATCAGATGAAGGACAAAATGATGTCCGGTGATACAGAACGTGTTCTATTTGCTGCGAAGAATATCGGCGGGATCAAGGTCATTACGATCACCAATTCGGACCTGACACCCAATGATCTTCGTCGTATGGGTGATATGATTCGCGACCGTGAGCCGGATGCGGTTGCCGTTCTTGCAACGATCCAGGGCGAGAAAGTTTCCTTTGTGGCTGTCTGCGGCAAAGAAGCGGTAGCAAAAGGGATTAAAGCCGGTGAACTGGTGAAATCTGTTTCCGCTGTGGCCGGAGGAAAAGGCGGCGGACGTCCGGATTCCGCGATGGGCGGCGGCACCGATGTGCTGAAGACCGATGACGCACTTGCCACGGTCGACGATTTCGTAGCTGAAAAACTGGGAATAAACAAATAATCGGAAGGAGTTTCATTCATGGATAATTGCCTGTTTTGTAAAATCATCGACGGTGAGATCCCGTCAACCAAGGTGTATGAGGATGACTATGTGTTTGCCTTTCGTGACATCAATCCTCAGATGCCTACTCATATCCTAGTCGTCCCCAAAGAGCATATCGCATCCGTAGCAGAACTGAATTCAGACAATTCCGTATATGCGGCAAAGTGTCTTGAAGCAGTTGCCAAAATTGCGAAACAGGAGAGACTAGATAACGGATACCGCGTCGTTTCCAATATAGGTGATGATGCCGGACAGACCGTACATCATCTTCACTTCCATATTCTTGGCGGTGGACGGATGGCCGATAAGATGTCCTGATATGCTTAAGTCCGCTGACTTTAATCAGCGGACTTTTTTTCGTTTGAAAATAATGATAAACTGTGTACATATCAAGTAACTGAGGTTTGTTTCATGGCGAAGGATAAAACACCGTTTCAGTACGGTGATGTTGAAAAAAAGCTGAAAGAGAACGGACTCGGAAGACTCTATCTTTTATGGGGCGAAGAGGACTATCTGAAAGAGCAGTATATCGAATCGATCATGAAGATGGCATTTCCCAACGGGGAGCGCGAGTTTAATTATCATCTGATTGACAGCGGGAAAGAGCTGGATATTGATGCAATATCCAGTGCGGTGGATGCCATGCCTTTTATGTCGGATCATTCGGTTGTGATGGTGCGCGATGCAGATCTCAACAATGTAATAGAAACGGACTATGAAAAGCTCAACAGTGTGCTCTGCGATCTTCCTGATTACTGCACGCTGATCTTTAATCAGCATCCGGAATTCACTCCCGACAACAGACTGAAGACGATCAGATCCATTAAAAAGAACGGAGAGGAGATCCAGTTCTACGCCTCCGGACATGATAAGCTTATCAAATGGATTCAGATGCATTTTAAGGCACATGACAAAATAATCAGCGGAAAAACAGCGGAGTATCTTATCTTCAACAGCGGAGACCTGATGAACCGGCTTCTTCCGGAGATTGAGAAAGTTGCTGCATACTCTTCAAAAGATGAGATCACGACACAGGATATCGATGCCGTAGCAACACGGATACCGGAAGCATCGGTATTTTTGATCACCGACTATATCTCGGAAAGAAAGAATAATGAGGCAGCAGCTGTCCTCTCTGATCTGCTTGCCAGCAAAGAAAATGATCCTATTAAGCTTCTGGCATTGATCGGCAATCAGATCCGTCGCCTTTACGGAGCAAAACTTGCTGTGGAACACCGTCTGGGAAAAGCATACGTGGAAGAGGTGTGCGGTGCCAGAGGATGGATCGGGGAACGTCTTATGAAGTCTTCCGCCAGATTCCGGCTGGATGCTCTGCGTCATTATGTTTCGCTGTGTGCAGAGGCGGATTACAAGATGAAAAGCACATCCATCGATGACCGCGAGATCCTGATGGAGCTTCTGATGCAGATATGCTCCGGTGAGATTGTATGATCAGAGTTCAGGAAGTAATCGTCGTTGAAGGACGATATGACAAAAATGTGCTGCGGCAGATCGTGGATGCCATGATCGTGGAAACATCAGGCTTCGGAGTCTTTCATGATGAAGATAAAAGAAGTATGATCCGAAATCTTGCAGTAAAAAACGGATTGATCATCCTTACGGATTCCGATGGTGCCGGACTCGTAATCCGGAATTACCTGAAGAGCTTCATTCCGTCTGACAGGATAAAAAATGCATATATACCGGAGATTTCCGGAAAAGAAAAAAGAAAGAACGAACCGTCAAAAGAAGGGTTGCTTGGAGTGGAGGGTATGTCACCGCAGATCCTGGAAGACTGCCTGCGACGGGCAGGCGCAACTATTCTGGATGAAGAACTTGTTTCAAAGACGGAATCGTTCACCAAAACAGACCTCTACTTCTGGGGACTGTTTGGCAGACCGGAAAGCGGGCAAAAGAGAAAATTGCTGCAGTCCAGACTGGGGATTCCGACCAATCTGTCGTCCAATTCATTGTTGGAATATCTGAATCGGACGGTCACAAGAACAGAGCTTGAGAGAATAATGGATGAACTCAAATGAAGAGTTCATCCATTTCTTTTAAATAATTATGTTAACTTTTGTTTCTTTTGAACATTGGCATTTCTATTATGCTATAATTTGACATAATATTACCATGAAATAATTATGAGAACATTCAGCCCGGAAGGAGTATATATATGAAATGTCCTTATTGCAGTTATCTGGAAAGTAAAGTCATCGATTCAAGACCGGCAGAAGAGGGAACATCGATCCGCAGGCGCAGAGAGTGTCTGTCCTGCCAGAAACGTTTCACTACCTATGAGATTGTTGAGCGGGTCCCGCTGATCGTGGTGAAGCGTGACGGAAGCAGACAGGCATTTGATAAATCGAAACTGATCAACGGCATGGTCCGCGCCTGTGAGAAACGGCCGGTTACAATGGCGCAGATTGAACATATTGCCGATGAGATCGAGCAGGAACTCCAGGGCTCTCTGGAGCGGGAGATTGCTACACAGGAGATCGGCGAGATGGTCATGAGCCGGCTGAAAGATGTGGACGAGGTCGCATACGTGCGTTTTGCTTCGGTCTATCGCAGCTTTAAAGATATCAATACCTTTATGGAAGAACTGTCCAAGATCTTATCGGAAAAATAATCCTTTGAAATTCATGGAGGTATGAAATGAAGATCATTACCAACGATATCGCTGTTTCCGCTGAACATATCGCAAGTCAGGTTAAGGATCTGCTGGAGGAGAAGCCCAATGCAGTTTTGGGCGTGTCCTTTGGCCGGGATCTGGTTCCTGTATATCAGAAATTGAAAGAACTGGGACAGGCAGGGGAGTTATCCTTTGGCAGTGTCCGGGTATTTGTCTGTTGTGAATATCTTGCTTTGGACAAGAAACATGCCGGTAGCGTTCATTCGTTTATGAAAACTAATCTCTTTGACGGAGCCGGTTTTAATGATGCCAATATCTTCTATCCGTGCATTTGCTCGGAGGATGAGGATAAACTGAAGGAATATGATGACCAGATTTCAGCAGCAGGCGGAATCGATCTCATGATTCTAGGAATCGGTATCAACGGAAGTATTGGGTTTAATGAACCCGCGACTCCTTTTGAATCCTACACGCATACACAGCTTTTAACGGACAAGACAAAAAAACTTGTCGCTGAAGATTTCGGCGGAGCTGAGAATGTCCCCGAAAAAGGCGTTACAATGGGCATCAAGACTATTGTAAGCGCCAAGAACATTGATCTTATTGCTGCTGGTGAAGAAAAGGCAGATGCAGTGCACAAAATTGTTTATGGAAAAACGATCCCCTTTGTTCCAGCTTCCATGCTTCAGATTCATATGAACCTGAATCTGTATGTGGATGACGCAGCTGCATCTGATATTTAAATATAAGGCGGAGGACTGTTATTATTTATGAAGTATTTTGGTACAGACGGATTCCGGGGTGAAGCGAATAAAGTTCTTACAGTGGAACATGCTTTTCGTATTGGACGTTACCTCGGATGGTATTACGGAAAAGATCACAAGGCTCAGGTCGTTATCGGAAAGGATACCAGACGATCCAGTTATATGTTTGAATATGCACTTTGTGCCGGACTGACTTCTTCCGGTGCTGATGCATATATGATGCACGTCACTACTACCCCCAGTGTATCTTATATTGCCCGTTCCGATGATTTTGACTGCGGTATCATGATCTCTGCCAGCCACAATCCGTATTTTGACAACGGCATCAAACTGCTTAACAGTGCCGGAGAAAAGATGGAAGAGTCAGTCCTGGAAGGAATTGAAAAGTATCTCGATTCCGAAGATGACATACCGTATGCAGTAAGAGAAAACATTGGCCGTACCGTAGATTATGCTTCGGGACGAAACCGTTATATCGGTTATCTGATTTCTCTTGCTACCCGTTCTTACAAGGGAAAGAAGATCGGTCTCGACTGTGCCAACGGCTCCACCTGGCAGATGGCCAAAAGTATTTTTGATGCTCTCGGGGCGGACACCTATGTGATCGGCAACACTCCCGACGGACTGAACATCAACATCGAATGCGGATCCACACACATGGAACATTTGCAGAAGTTTGTTCTGGAGAACCATCTGGATGCCGGTTTTGCATTTGACGGTGATGCGGACCGCTGCCTTGCCGTTGATGAAAAGGGAAATATCATTACTGGTGATCATATCCTTTATATCTGCTCCAAATACATGAAGGAAAAGGGCAAGTTCGGAGATTCCAAAGTGGTCACTACGGTAATGTCCAACATGGGACTTTACAAAGCGCTGGATGAATTGAACATCGGTTATGAGAAAACTGATGTCGGTGATAAATATGTAGCGGAGAATATGCGTCAGAACGGGCATCTTCTCGGTGGTGAACAGTCCGGACATATCATTTTCGGAAACCTTGCCAACACCGGAGACGGTCTGCTTACCGCGATCAAACTGATGGAAGCCATGACGGAGACCAAACAGCCGCTCAGTACTCTCGCAGCCCCGGTGGTCATTTATCCGCAGCAGCTGACCAATGTTGAAGTGGATGACAAGGATTCCACCATGGAATGCGAAGAAGTCAGGGATGCCGTTGTTCGTGCTGAGAAAGAACTGGGTGACCGTGGACGTGTGCTTCTGCGCAAGAGCGGAACAGAACCGGTACTTCGTGTTATGGTGGAAGCACAGACAGAGGAATTATGCTCTCAGTATGTCGATATGATTATCGATGCCATGAGAACTGCAGGAAAACTGGTGAAAGTACGATGATGAATATTAAAGTAAAGGATCTTCTGGATCTGAACCGTACAATAGCAAAAGAATTGTTTGAAGGAGTTCAGTATCCGTGGGAAGTTCTGGATAATATCTCCAATTTTATTCTGAAGCTCGGTCCGACTCTGCCGGAAGATGAATTCTACAGTCCGAAGGAAAATGTCTGGATTGCCAAGGATGCGGAAGTATTTGAATCCGCATATATTGGTGCACCTTGCATTATCGATCATAATGCCGAAGTCCGTCACTGCGCTTTTATTCGCGGCAGCGCTATTGTCGGCAAAAATTGTGTGGTAGGAAATTCAGTGGAGCTTAAGAACGTAGTCCTTTTTGATAACGTTCAGACACCGCACTACAATTACGTCGGTGATTCGATCCTGGGTTACAAATCCCATATGGGCGCCGGTTCCATCACATCCAATGTAAAAAGCGATAAATCTCTCGTTGTTGTAAAAGGCAATGAACAGATTCCGACGAAACGCAAAAAATTCGGAGCTGTTCTGGGCGATTTTGTGGAAGTCGGATGCAACAGCGTCCTGAACCCTGGAACTGTGATCGGCGCACATACCAATATATATCCAACATCATCAGTCCGCGGGGTTATCCCTGAGAACAGCATTTACAAGAACGAACGAACCGTTGTTCCCAAACGGATCGCCAATAAAATGATCTGATTGCTGCAGGAGGTGTTCCATGAGCCGTGCTGCCGTGCTGTTTGCGCAGGGACTGGAAGAATGTGAAGGTCTGATCGTTGTGGATCTGCTACGAAGAGCGAAGATCGATACGGATATCGTTTCTCTGGACGGCAGGGAAGAGATCATCAGTTCCCACAAGGTCACAATTCGGGCGGACCGTTCCTTTGAGAATACGGATTTCGAACAATATGATGTGATCGTACTTCCCGGCGGGATGCCAGGGACCCGGAATCTACAGGAGGATCCCAGAGTTCTGTCCGTTGTTTCTGATTTTTACCGGGAAGGAAAGCTGGTCGCTGCTATCTGTGCAGCTCCCGTTGTTCTGGAAACCGCAGGAATCCTGTCAGGAAAAGAAGCTACCGTGCACCATAAATTCATTGAAGAACTGACTTCAGCTAAATATGTCAGCCGCGAAGTAGTTGCAGACGGGAATATTATTACGGCCTGGGGACTTGGCGCTGCGATTCCTTTTGGACTTTCCATTGTGGAACGATGCTGCGGTTCTCAGGAAGCGGAACGGATCCGAAAAGCAACTGGATATAATCATTAAAAAACAAGCTGGAATAATTGATATGTACCCAGAATCCTGGACACATAGAATATTTATGAATTAGGCACAAGAGCTGGATGCTTTCCTGTATTTAACGGGAGGCATCCAGTTTGTTTTTGCCTGAATCCGTTCGTTGTTGTAATAGCGCATAAAAATACCCTCCTTACTGGTTGTCCAATAAAGAGGGTACACATCAAATTCCAGCTTGTTTTAATATTTAGAGATATCCAAGTGATGGACGAAATCTACAAAGGTCTGCACCTGTTCCCGAACCGAACGGGGCATCATGATTCCAAGTTTTCTTTTCAGTTCCGGTTTTAAAGGAAGGACACACACATTCTCACTGATATCTTTCAGAGAAAGACCGGGAAGTATGGATACGCCAAGTCCCTGTTCCACCAGTGAGATCAGAGCGTCGTCATCAATGGAATGGATCTGTATCGTTTCAACGATCTTGGCGTTGGTATACGGTTTCAGTTTTTCTTTCAGCTCGTTGATCTGGGACATGATGAACGGGTACTTCAGCAGTTCATCGATCTCCACGATATCTTTTGAGCTCAATTCATGATTCTGCGGTACGATCGCATAATACGTATCTTCGCAAATCGTATTCCAGCAGTAATTTCCTTTCTGGTTCTCTTCTGCAATTGCGATGTCAATAATGTTCTCGTCCAAATATCGCGGAATTTCCTCGCCGCCCACCGTGATGTCAATGGAAGTGGACGGGTATTCTTTTTTATAATCTTTAAGAACCTGCGGAAGCCATGATTTTGTGATGCTGGGATAAATGCCGATCCGAATGGTTTTCAGCTGTCCCATAACATAATTATTTGCTTCTTCTCGTAAATGATTCAGAGATGCGGCAGCATCCCGGATGAAGGGGAGAAGTTCTTCTCCTGCAGGGGTGAGCTTGATTCCGTTATAGGTTCGTATCAGCAGTGTACAGCCCAGTTCTTCCTCCAGACTGTTCATCATCTGTGTAACACCGGCCTGCGTCAGACCGAGAGAAGCCGCTGCTTTGCTCAGACTACCGTGCTCCACGGCAGCCAGCAGAGTAGTTAATTTTCTATCATCCATGTTTTTATTTACCTCATAGTGATAAAATGCACTGTTTTCAATATTAAACCGATTTATAACCAAATCAAATGCATGGGTATAAGAATTCCTTATATCTCTAATTATATTGTTATCTTTACAAATTGCAAGTTAAAGATTAAAATATTTTCAGTTAAGATAAATACAATTATATTTATCAAAAGCAAAAGGAGAAAAGTTAAATGATTCAGAATGAGTATTTACAGCGTGTATACGCCGATCTGGAGAAACGTAATCCCAACGAGCCCGAGTTTCTTCAGGCAGTAACCGAAGTTTTTGAAAGCCTTCAGTATGTTGTTGATAAACATCCTGAATGGGAAGAGGCTGCTCTGCTGGAGCGCTTCACCGAGCCCGAGCGCGTTATCGAATTCCGTGTTCCCTGGGTTGATGACAATGGTAAAGTCCACGTTAACCGCGGTTACCGTGTTCAGTTCAACTCCGCAATTGGCCCTTACAAAGGCGGCCTGCGTTTCCATCCCTCCGTTAACCTGTCCGTTATCAAATTCCTTGGCTTCGAACAGATTCTGAAGAACTCTCTGACCACGCTTCCCATGGGCGGCGGCAAAGGCGGTTCCGACTTTGATCCGAAAGGCAAATCCGATGCAGAAGTCATGCGTTTCTGCCAGAGCTTCATGACGGAGCTTTATCGTCATATCGGTCAGTTCACTGATACCCCCGCTGGCGATATCGGTGTTGGCGGACGTGAAGTTGCTTATATGTTCGGTCAGTACAAGAAGATCGTTGACCGTTTTGAAGGCGGCGTCATCACCGGCAAAGGCCTGACATTCGGCGGATCTCTGGCACGTACAGAAGCAACCGGTTTCGGTGTTTGCTACTTCGCCAATGAAGTGCTGAAGAACATCGGTCATGACAGCTTCGAAGGAAAGAAAGTTGTTGTTTCCGGTTCCGGCAACGTTGCACAGTTCTGTGCCAAGAAGTGCACTGAGATGGGCGCTACGGTTATCGCAATGAGCGACTCCGCCGGCTACATCTATGATCCCAATGGTGTCAACCTGGACGTTCTGTTTGATATCAAGCAGAAGAGACGTGCAAGAATCAAAGTGTATGCTGATGAAGTTCCCGGATCCGAGTATCATGAGGGCTGCAAGAACATCTGGAACACCGTTTGTGACATCGCCATTCCGTGTGCATCTCAGAACGAGATGGATGAAGAAGGCGCCAAGACCCTCATTAAGAACGGCGCAATTGCTGTATTCGAGGGTGCCAACATGCCTCTGACTCCTGGTGCTATCGCAGCTGTTCAGGAAGCAAACCTGATGTATTCTCCCGGCAAGGCTTCCAACGCAGGCGGCGTAGCCACTTCCGGACTTGAGATGAGCCAGAACTCCATCCGTATGAACTGGACCTTCGAAGAAGTCGATGAGAAGCTCGAGAAGATCATGAAGGATATCTTCAAAGCATGCTATGACGCATCCGTCGAGTGCGGACGTCCCGGCGATATGATGCTTGGTGCCAACGTTGCTGGCTTCCTGAAGGTTGCCAATGCCATGATGGCTCAGGGTATCGTGTAATTTGGAACGTTACAAATAAAAAGAAGGGGCTTTTACAGCTCCTTCTTTTTTGTTATATTATAAAAAGCATTTTCAAAGGAGAAAATGATACCATGTATTTAGACTTTGATATTAGAGACGATGTAATAGAGAAGGCGGAACAGGCGGAACAGGACTGCAGAAAGATCTTTGATCATCATGAGCAGATCAGCCTGTACTGGTCCTCCAGGATCCTGAATGCCTTTCAGAAACACAACGTCTCGTCTGCTGATTTCATTGAAATCACCGGATACGGTTATGATGATGCCGGCCGGGATAAACTGGAGAAAATCTATGCAGATGTATTCTCCTGCGAAGATGCACTTGTCCGCGTTCAGATCATGTCCGGTACCCATGCAATATATCTTGCCCTGAGCGGGATCCTGCACCACGGCGATACGATGATCAGCATTTCCGGAGCACCCTACGACACGCTGTGCAGTGTGATCGGGATCTCGGGGGACAGCAGAAATTCCCTCATTGCAAACGGAATCCGATACGAACAGATCGATCTTATCGACGATGATTTTGATATCCCTGCCATATGCGAACGCCTGAAACGAAATGACGTTAAACTGGTGGAAATTCAGAGAAGCCGCGGATATTCGAGCAGAAAAAGCCTTTCAGTTGCCAAAATTGAGAACGTGATCCGTGAGATTCGTAAGGTCAACCGGGATGTCATCATTATGGTGGATAACTGTTATGGTGAGTTTACCGAAAAACGAGAACCGTCGGAAGTTGGAGCGGATATCATCGTTGGATCCATGATGAAAAACCCTGGCGGCGGTATAGCAGTGACCGGCGGATACTGTGCCGGAAAAAAGGAACTGATTCACGATATTGCGGAACGTCTTACGGCACCTATGATCGGGAAAGATCTCGGCGCCAATATGAATCAGCTGATGAGCCTATATAAAGGACTGTTCCTGGCTCCTTCCGCCGTGTGTTCCAGCATGAAGACCATGATTTTTGCCGCACGGCTGCTGCAGCTCTGCGGGATCACCAGTATCGATCCGATGTATGATGAAGAACGAACAGATATTGTGCAGACCATAGATTTTGAAACAGAAGCAAATCAGGTCAATTTCTGTGTGGGCATGCAGCATGCGTCTCCGGTGGATTCCTTCGTTACTCCCGTTCCTGGTGAGATGCCTGGATATCCGCATGAAGAGATCATGGCTGCGGGAACATTCACCACCGGATCCACTATTGAATTGAGTGCCGATGGTCCGGTCACACCGCCTTATACCGTATACATGCAGGGAGGACTGACCTGGGACTACGGAAAACTGGGTATTATCAATGCCGTCAATGAGTTTTTAAAAGATGAATAATAAAGTTGAGATCGTATATTCCGATGCTGATATCGTTATCGCGATAAAGCCTGCAGGAACCAATTCCACGGATATCCCCGGAGGAATGCCGGAACTTGTTCGTGCTGAAATCAAGTCTGGTGACATTCGAACCGTACATCGTCTGGATCAGATGGTCAGCGGGTTGATGCTGTTTGCAAGAAGCAGCGAGATCGCAAGGACCCTGTCAGCGCAGATCAGTGAACACGAATTCCATAAAGAATATCTTGCCGTGATCCGGGGCGAAATGGAGAATGATAATGGATTGATGGAAGACTATCTTCGGCGGAACAGGGAAGAGCGTAAGACCTATGTGGTTCCGGAAGGAACTGCAGATTCTCAGTTTGCACAACTTCGTTATCAGGTAATCGGAAAAACAGAGGGAATGGAGCTTGTGAGGATCAAGCTTTTGACCGGGCGTACGCATCAGATCCGGTGTCAGTTTTCTTCCAGAGGAACACCCGTCGCCGGTGACCGCAAGTATTCTCAGGATACGGACTGCAGTTTTCCCATTGCTCTGTGGTCCTATCAGATCGCATTCCGGCATCCTGTGAGCGGAAAGAGGATACTTGCGCAAAAAAATCCCCCGCAAAGAGAACCCTGGAATGCGTTCTCTCTGCCGGAGATTAAAAACGAAATAATGATTTTATGATTACTGAAGAGCCTCCAAAGCACTGATACGGGCTCTGTATTTCCGAATACGCTGCACACTTGCAGGTGTTCCGTTGAGATGCAGATCACGGTCGACCTTTGCTCGGGTCTTCAGTAAATCTTTTAATACGGATAATGCGGTATCCTTACCGACAAATTCAGCGGCAAATGCGTCGGCCTCCATATCCTGTTTATCCATCAGTTCCATAGATTCTTCCTGCGTCATTTCTCCCGCATCTTCCGGTAAATTGAAGTGACCGCATTCAATATGGCCCAGTTCGCGGTAAAGATCAAACAACGCAATATCATCATCCTGCTGCAAAGCGTCCAGCATGTCTTTTGTAATATAGATTACAGCCTTGTCCGGAAACATCGTTGTGGCACATGTGATGAATCCGGCTTCATCTACTTTATCGTCATTCATGATGATATCGCACGTGAAGCTCTCGTCATCTTTTTTACGGAATGATCCCACAAGGCTGTTCGGCATCTTCAAACTGCCTACGGCAATGTACTTTTTGTAATTCTTAGTATCAACCATAACGATAAACACTCCTGCCTGTCTCTCAGATATCTTCATAATCATAACATATTATTTCTCAATTTCCATGAAAAATATTTCATGTGTTTGAAACTGATAATGATTTATGGTTTAATGATAACAACCCATGTTATGGAGGGCTTATGAAAGTCGCTGTGATTTCCGATACTCACGGTCTGTTACGTCCGGAAGTGCTGGACAAGATTAAAGATGCCGAACTGATTCTTCACGGCGGTGATATCAATCGAATGGATATCATCGATGCTCTGAAGAAAACAGCACCTTTGATCGTAGTTCGCGGAAACAATGATAAGGAATGGGCAGAATCCATTCCGCTATATGAATCCTTCTCATTGGGTTCCGTACGTGTGTACATGACCCATAAGAAAAAAGATCTTCCAGAGGATCTTTCTCCCTACGATCTGATTATTACCGGACATACTCATAAATTTGAGCATAAAACAGACGGGGAACTGGTTTTTCTCAATCCCGGAAGCTGCGGACCGAGAAAGCCATCACAGCCCATTACCATGGCGATCCTCCATGTGGAAGGGGATAGCTTTTCCGTAGAAAAGATCGAAATTCCACATCCAGACGCATAAATAACTTCCAATGGAAGAATGAGATAATAATAAAGGTGGTATAAGAATGGATTACACTAAAATCAGAAACTGCAAACTGTTCCTGCTGGACATGGACGGAACTCTTTATTTGGGCGACGAGGTATTCAAAGGTGCAATCGAATACATCAACACTCTTTCTGAAACTGGAAGAAAGTATATTTATCTTACGAACAACTCTTCCCGTGCCGGAGTTGACTATGTTGGGCGGCTGAACGGGCTCGGCTTCCCGTGTGAAATGGAAAATGTGTTTACATCCGGCATGGCCACCGGCCTTTATCTCAACGAAAAATACAAGGGCAAGAAAATCTATCCCGTCGGGACACGTGCATTTCTGCGCGAGCTGGAAAGCTATGGTGTGGAATTCTCCGAGACTGACGCGGAAGTCGTTGTTGTCGGATTTGATACGGAGCTTTACTATGAAAAGCTTGATAAAGCAGTGCATTTCCTGCGCCGTGGATGTGACTTTATCGCAGCCAATCCGGACTGGGTATGCCCCATGCCGGCTGACGAAGTCCTCCCGGACTGCGGAAGCATCTGCGCACTGTTAACAGCCGCATCCGGTGTGGAGCCGGTCTTTATCGGCAAACCGAACCGCAATATGGTCGATATTATTTCCGGCTATACCGGCATCCCCAATGAACAGATCTGCTGTGTGGGTGACCGCCTTTACACGGATATCGCCGTTGCTCAGAATGCCGGTGCAGTATCCTGCCTGGTCCTTTCCGGTGAGACGTCCGTGGATATGGTTGAAGAAGCCGAGAGAAAACCGGATTACGTTCTTCAGGATGTGGATCAGCTGGCTCACATTCTGTTAGGTGAAGATCTGTAAATAGGGTTCATTAAGCAAATGAAAAGGCAAGCATGTGCTTGCCTTTTTTCTTTAAATGTTTATCAGAATGTCATCCTGTAATATCCGTTCCCAGGAAAACAGTTCACACAATTCCACCGGTGTACATTCCCGATAGGATTCCAGCAGACCGCACATTTCACCTAAGTGTCCGAGCAGTTCTTCCGGTGAATAAAGTTTCCTGAGGGTCTCCATATTCAGATCACCTTCACGTTTTGAAAGCTTTCTGCCTTCTTTCGAAACGAGAAGAGGGCAGTGGGCATAGTTCGGAACATTGCAGCCCAGTGTCCGCATCAGCCAGATCTGTTTGAAAGTAGAAGACAAGAGATCCCGTGCGCGTACCACAGATGAGATCTTCATATCCGCGTCATCAACGGAAACTGCCAGCTGATATGCATAAACTCCGTCCGAACGTCGAATGATAAAATCTCCCTGCTCCAGCAGATTTTCCTTCTGATAACCGTAATGAGCATCGGTAAACTCGATTTCCTCATCGGGAACGATCACTTTCCATGCCGGCTTCTTTCCTCTGGTTTCTATCTCAGCGCGCTGTCCGTCTGTCAGATATCTGCAGGCGCAGCTGGAATCTCTCTTTTCGCCTGGGTGAGGAGCGGATGCAGCCAGTCTCTGAGATCGGCTGCAGTAACATGGGTACAGCAATCCTTTGTCCTGAAGTTTTTTAAACGCGGCATCATATAGATGCGTACGGGAACCTTGAGTGTATTCCGTACCATTTCCGGGAAACCAGCCGGAATCCCAGTTTAGTCCCAGCCACTGCAGATCCTCTGCCATCAGCTTTGCATATTCATTATCACTGCGGTCCGGATCCAGATCCTCAAGGCGGAAGATGAGGGATCCGTCCTGACTTCGCACGTCCAGCCATGCGAGAAGACTGGACATTATATTTCCTATATGAAGACGGCCGCTTGGACTTGGCGCATACCGTCCGATGATTCTCTGTTTCATGGCAACACACCCTTTTGTATGATTATACTGTTCTTGAAGCAAAAAAGCGACACCAGAGATAAAATAAACATGGATAAGGGATATATATTGTAGTATAATAATTTAATACGATCTATATATTGCGGTTCGGGGGTTTTTATGGCGAATGTTAAGACCAATGCGGTCCGAATTCTGGAACGGACAGGCATCCGTTTCAACACATATTCATATGAATGGGACGGTAAAAACGCACCGGACGGAAAGACTGTGGCGGAGATGATGGGACAGGATCCCGGCCAGGTATTCAAGACCCTTGTTGCCAGAGGGGCTTCCGGGAACTATTATGTGTTCGATATCCCTGTCCTGGAAACTCTGGATCTGAAGAAAGCTGCAAAATCCGTAGGAGAAAAAAGCATTTCCATGATCCATCTGAAGGAACTGTTTCCGCTTACCGGATATGTCCACGGCGGATGTTCTCCCATCGGAATGAAAAAGCAGTTTCCCACAGTAATAGACGAAACCTGCATACTATATGACTCTATTTTTATATCTGCCGGAAAAATCGGTCTCCAGCTGGAGCTGAATCCGGATGATCTGATCACATTGATTGACGGCAGCACTGCTGATCTGTTGTTTGAGGAACGTTCATGAAAGAAAACATCGAAGTACGAGGTGCCCGCACCAACAATCTGAATAATATCAATGTTACCATACCCAGAGATAAACTGGTCGTCATGACCGGCCTATCCGGATCCGGGAAATCAAGTCTGGCTTTTGATACCATCTATGCGGAAGGACAGAGAAGGTACGTCGAAAGTCTCAGCTCCTATGCCCGCCAGTTTCTTGGTCAGATGGACAAGCCGGATGTGGACTATATTGAAGGACTGTCTCCGGCGATCTCCATCGATCAGAAGACGACTTCACGCAATCCGCGTTCCACGGTAGGTACCGTGACGGAGATCTATGACTATCTGCGTCTTCTGTGGGCGCGTATCGGAATCCCGCATTGTCCCAACTGCGGAAAAGAGATCAAGAAACAAACGATTGACCAGATCGTTGATCAGGTCATGACCTATCCGGAACGTACCAAGATCCAGATCCTTTCACCGATCATCCGTGCTAAAAAAGGGGAACATGCAAAAATCTTTGAGGATGCCCGGCGTTCCGGTTATGTTCGTGTACGGGTAGACGGTATCATTTATGATCTCTCCGAGGAAATCAAACTGGAGAAAAACAAAAAGCATAGCATTGAAGTGGTCGTTGACCGTCTTGTCATCAAACCGGATATCGTACGTCGTCTTACGGACAGCATCGAGACCGCGACATCATTGTCGGATAACCTTGTGATCATCAACATTCCGGATGAAGACAGGGATGTTCTGTATTCTCAGAATTTTGCCTGTGAAGACTGCGGGATCTCCATTGAGGAACTGGCGCCGAGAAGTTTTTCATTTAATAATCCCTTTGGTGCATGTCCGAAATGTTCCGGTCTCGGTGTCCAGCTTCTGATCGATCCCACTCTGATCGTTCCGGATGAGGATAAATCTATTATGGACGGCGCCATCACCGCCACCGGTTGGAGCACCATGAAAGATGACAGCATTGCCAAGATGTATTTTGATGCAATGAGCAAAAAGTATCATTTTTCGCTGGATGCACCGTTCCACAGTCTTGGCAAAGATGTACGTGACATTATTTTTTACGGAACCGGCGACGAAAATCTGGAACTTAAATTTGACGGACGAAGAGGCACCGGTGTCCTTCACCAGCCTTTTGAAGGCATCGTCAACAACATGGAACGCAGATACCGTGAATCCACCAGTGAATCGGTAAGATCCGATATTGAAGACTGCATGTCACCCATTCCGTGTCCGGACTGCGGAGGACGAAGGCTGAAAAAAGAAATACTTGCGGTTACGGTAGGAGACCTGAATATTTCCCAGTTCTCAGACCTTTCCGTGAACGATGCCCTTGCCTTTATGAATGATCTTTCTCTCAGTGAGCGCGACCGCATCATTGCGAATCAGATCCTCAAGGAGATCACCAGCCGGCTTTCGTTCCTGTCCAGTGTTGGATTGGGGTATCTGAACCTTTCCCGGGCAGCTGGTACGCTTTCCGGCGGTGAAAGCCAGCGTATTCGCCTGGCGACTCAGATCGGCTCCAGTCTGATGGGCGTGCTTTATATTCTTGACGAACCCAGTATTGGTCTTCATCAGAGAGATAATGCCAAGCTTCTGGCAACATTAAAGCAGCTCAGGGATCTTGGCAATTCCCTGATCGTTGTCGAACATGATGAGGAAACCATGCGGGAAGCGGATTACATCGTGGATATCGGACCCGGCGCAGGGATCCATGGTGGAAATATCGTTGCAACCGGCAGCGTGGATGATATCTGTAAATGCAAGGAAAGCGTGACAGGACAGTACCTTTCCGGAGAAAAATATGTTCCTGTTCCATCAGAGCGCAGATCCGGAAACGGCAGATTTCTGCGTGTTATCGGAGCGCAGGAAAACAATTTGAAGAATATTGATGTTGACTTTCCTCTTGGTACCTTCATCTGTGTCACCGGTGTATCCGGAAGCGGGAAATCATCTCTCGTTAATGAGATCCTATATAAAACTCTGGGCGCCAAGAAAAACCATATGAAACTGCGTCCCGGCAAATATGAACGCATGGAAGGCCTCGACTATGTGGATAAAGTCATCGCCATTGACCAGAGTCCTATCGGCCGTTCTCCGCGGTCGAATCCTGCGACCTATACCGGACTGTTTAATGATATCCGCGAACTGTTTGCCAATTCCAATGATGCAAAACTGCGCGGATACGATGCCGGCCGGTTCTCATTCAATGTAAAGGGCGGACGCTGTGAAGCCTGCTCCGGTGACGGTCTCGTCAAGATCGAAATGAATTTCCTGTCCGACGTATATGTCCCGTGCGAAGTGTGCGGAGGAAAACGATACAATCGTGAAACGCTGGAAGTTCGTTATAAGGGAAAGAATATTGCGGATGTTCTGGATATGACGGTGGAGGAGGCACTGTCCTTCTTTGAAAACCACTCGAAGATCCGAAACCGCCTTCAGGTTCTGTTTGATGTTGGCCTCGGATATATCAAACTTGGGCAGTCCAGCACGACCCTGTCCGGCGGTGAAGCCCAGCGAATTAAACTGGCGACGGAATTATCCAAAAAATCCACCGGGGCAACCGTATATATCCTGGACGAGCCGACTACCGGTCTGCATGCAGCGGATGTCCACCGACTTATTAACATCCTTGACCGTCTTGCGGATGCAGGAAACACCGTTATTGTGATCGAGCATAATCTCGATGTTATCAAAACAGCGGACAGCATCATCGATCTTGGACCGGAGGGCGGTGACGGAGGCGGTGAGCTGGTCTTCGCCGGGACTCCGGAAGAATGTGCCAACTGCAAAACCAGTTTTACCGGTCAGTTTTTAAAGAGAATTCTATGATTTGAGGTTTTAATCGAATGGATAACCTGAATTCGAGTTATGACCTGGAGTTTGAAAATCTTCAGGAAGAACCGGAACTTGATATTGTTTCAGGAACGATACAGACAATTCTATATACGAATGATTCCAATGCATATACGATCCTGAAGCTTCTCTCGGATTCGGGCAATACCATTACCGCTGTCGGTTATCTTCCATATGCATATCCCGGACAATGGCTTTATGCGGAAGGGAAATGGAATAATCATAAAGCCTATGGCGCGCAGTTTAATATTGAACAGTATGATCTTGTCATGCCAAAGACAAAGGAAAATCTCTTCCTTTATCTATCCAGCGGAGCCATAAAATATATCGGCGCCGCCACAGCAGCGCTTCTTGTAAATAAATTCGGAGAAAATGTTCTGGATATACTGGAGAATCATTCGGAACAGCTGACTCAGATTAAAGGCATCTCAGCACAGAGAGCAGTGGAGATCTCCCAGTCCTTTCATTCTCAGATGATCTTGCAAAGGATCGTGGACTATCTGGCCATTCGCGGCCTTCGCCCCATCCTTGCGGTCCGTTTATACCGTTACTATGGTGAAAAAGCAATGGAACGTGTGCAGGAGAATCCTTATCTGCTCTGTTCCGAACGCATCGGAGGAACATTTCACGAAGCCGATTCCTTTGCTGCAAGTATCGGGATCGAAAGAAACAGCATTGACCGTATCAAGGCAGCGATCCTGTTTGAACTGAAACACAATCTGAATAACGGACACTGCTTTATTTCAAAGAACAAGCTGTGTGAAGCCTGTTCCATGCTGCTTTCTCTTGATGTGGATCTCTGCGAACAGGGTCTGTCCAGTTTGGAGGAAGATGGGGAGATTATCGTGGAACCCATCGGAAATGTTACCGGATGCTATCTTTCCGATATCTATGAAGCGGAAACCTATACTGCAGAACGGATCTATGAGATGTCCAATAACCGGATCTCCATTCGCATGGATCCGTCCAGGATCATCAAACAGGTGGAAAAAGAGCAGGGGATTATCTATTCCGAAGATCAGAAGATCATCCTTACTACCGCGCTCAATCACCAGATCGCCGTGCTGACCGGTGGTCCCGGCACCGGCAAGACTACTTCCATCTGTGCGATTCTCGCCGCGTTTGAGACCATTGGTCTGGAAACGAAACTCTGTGCCCCGACAGGAAGAGCCGCAAAGCGGATGACGGAGCTTACCGGAAGAGAAGCGTATACTCTGCATCGTCTTCTGGGGGCTCAGATGTCTGAAGCCGATGAGATGACAGTATTCAATTTCAACGAGGAAGAACCGCTGAACTGCGATGCGGTAATAGTTGACGAGTGTTCCATGGTGGATATCACTCTGATGAAAGCGCTTCTGTGTGCGCTGCCAGATACCTGCAGGATCATCTTAGTCGGCGATGTGGATCAGCTGCCGTCGGTTGGTCCCGGAAAAGTATTCGCAGATATCATAAACAGCAATGTGGTCCCTACTGTATATCTGAATCAGATCTTCCGCCAGAAACAGGACAGCCGAATCGTTAGATTTGCCCATGAGATCAACAAGGGAATCGTTCCCGATTACAAGGAGAATAAAGGGGACTTCTTCCGCCTTGTCAGGATCGATCCTCAGGAATGTGCAAATACCGTTGCGGAACTCTGTTCCGAACGACTTCCCAATAATATGAGTATTCCATCTGACAGGATCCAGATTCTGTCCCCGACCAGGAAAGGGGATACTGGTACGGTCAGCCTGAACAAACTGCTTCAGAAGACACTGAACCCGGCAGATCCCACTAAAATGGAAAAGGCATTTGGAGATATTATTTTCCGCGAAGGCGATAGAGTAATGCAAACGCGAAACAATTATGATATAATGTGGAGCGACTCGAAGGGAATCCAGTCAGGGCAGGGGATCTACAATGGTGACATTGGTGTCGTAAGTTCCATAGATCCCGGCAATCGGATCGTAACAGTCGATTTTGATGATCGATATGTAAAATATGAATTCGATGCGCTGGATGAACTGGAGCATGCATGGGCACTGACCGTGCATAAATCTCAGGGAAGTGAGTTTCAGGCTGTGATCCTCGTATTGAACAGCTGTGCCAAATCCCTGATGAATCGCGGTATTCTGTATACTGCGATCACAAGAGCAAAACAACTGTTGATCATCGTAGGTGTTGACGAGATCATTCAGACCATGATCCGGACGGATCGCGTATCAAAACGATACAGCGGGCTGCGGCTGCGGCTGATAGCCTGTCAGGAAATAGAAGAAGAGTGAGGTTGGATCGATGCTGATATTTGAAAGAGATATGGCAATTGATATGGGAACATCGGAGACGCTTGTATATGCGCAGGATTCCGGTTTGGTTCTCCGCGAGCCCACTGTCGTGGCAGTGGATAAGTTTTCCGGAGAAATGCTGAAGACCGGGCAGGAAGCGGAAAAGATGCTTGGCCGTACACCTGCCAATATTGTTTCCATTCATCCCATTCAGTCCGGTGTTATCAATGACTATGATATGACAGCGCAGATGCTTCGGGAGTATATCAACAGGAACACCTCCTTCAGTTTATTTAAACCCCGTGTACTGATGTGCGTTCCCAGCAGCATCTCCGGTGTGGAAGAGCGTGCCATCTGTGACGCCGTGATCGAAGCAGGAGCAAGAAAAGTCTATCTTCTGGAGACGGCTGTTGCCACCGCCATGGGCGCCGGTATCGACATCTCTCTTCCGGATGGACATATGGTCATCGATATCGGAAGCGGTACCACGGAAGTTGCTGTGATCTCCATGGGAGGAGTAGTGGAGTGTGAGTCCATCAAGACAGCCGGCGATGCTTTCGATGATTCCATCGTACGTTACGTCCGCCGCAAGTATAATCTTATTATCGGTCAGAGAACTGCGGAAGAACTGAAGTGCAGCATCGGCTGCGTGATGAAGCGTCCCAGTGACAGCGTGGATGAAATCAAAGGACGTGATGTGGTAACCGGTCTGCCCAAGGTAATAAAGATCCATTCATCGGAACTTCTTGAAGTGTTCAGAGAGCCGGTGGTATCCATCATGGAAGCGGTCCACAATACACTGGAACGCACTCCGCCGGAACTGGTTGGCGATCTTTCCGCAAACGGAATCGTAATGTCCGGCGGCGGCAGTCTTCTTTTCGGTCTTGACCAGCTGATTGAGCGTTCTACCGGAATTCGTACCGTAGTCGTTGACGATGCGGTCTCCTGTGCCGCATACGGTGCCGGCAAGATGCTGAAACATCTGAATGACATGCCGGAGGGAATGGTGAATTTCGCCAGAAAACGGCAGCTCAAAAAATAAGTTAATACGCCATAATTAATCCGCGCCTTATCAGAGCATTGATAAGGCGCGGCTATCATTTTTGAATCATAAAAAGGCGGAACACAAGTTCCGCCTTCATCGTTTGTCTGTTCATCCGACTTTTGACTGGATCCATTTCAGGATATCATCATAAACCTGCTCTTTGTTGATCTCATTGAGCATCTCATGTCTTCCGCCGGGATAGAGGGTGAGAGTAACATCTTTTACACCGGCCTTTTTATAAGCATTGTATGCTTTTTTCGGGCCTTTGCCTTTTTCGCCGACAGGATCCTGATCTCCGGAGAAGATAAGGATCGGCATGTTCTTGTTGACCTTGGCAATGTTCTTCTTGTCGGTTACAAGCTTTATTCCGCCAAGCATATCACGGTAAACGCTGCAGCATGCAACATAACCATAGTCCGGATTAGCGTCATATGCAGTGACGACATCCTTGTCACGGGTCAGCCATGCGCTGGGACCATTCTTGGGTCCGAAGCCCTTATTATAGCCGCCCATGGAGAGGTTGTTGATGGTAGTACCATCGCCTCTGGGGCCAAGTCTGTTGACAAGATTCTGAGCAACGGCATAACCGGTTCCAACGACGATCTTCGGCTGGTTGCCGGTACCGCTGATGATGCAGGCATCAAAATCATTGGGATATTTGATGATGTAGGTTCTGGCGAGGAAGCTGCCCATGCTGTGTCCAAGAAGGACGTGGGGAAGATCGGGGAAGAGCTCCTTAACCTGGTTGTAGATTCCTTTCAGATCTGCTACAACGTAAGCCCATCCGTTTTCCTCAGCAAAAAAGCCCTTATCTTTCGGATCCTGAACGGATTTTGCATGTCCGAGATGGTCATTTCCGACTACAACGTAGCCGTTTCTTGCCAGGAACTGAGCGAAGTCATCATAACGGTCAATGCCCTCTGCTATACCATGAGATAGCTGAACGGTTGCCTTGATATCCGTACCGGCATCGGGTATCCACATGCGCACATAAATCTGATTTTTCCCTGTGGAAGAAGGAAAATAAAATTCTTTCTGTTCAGGCATGGTAAATTCCTCCCACTTATGTTAAAATGTTCTCAAATAACATATTAATTCCGAATTAAAAATATGTCAACAGAAAGGTAAATGTGATATGGACGGATATATTCTTGCATTCGATCAAGGCACAACAAGTTCAAGAGCTATCATATTTGATGCCCTTGGAAAACCTGTAACCGTTGCACAGTATCCATTCCCGCAGATTTATCCTCATCCCGGTTGGGTAGAGCACGATCCCATGGTGATCCTGAACACTGAGATCGAAGCGGCGGGAGAAGCATTCGAAAAGAGTGGTCTGTCTCCTACGGATATCGCAGGCATTGGTGTTACAAACCAGCGTGAAACGACGATCATCTGGGATAAGAAAACCGGCGAGCCGATATACAATGCAATTGTATGGCAGTGCCGCAGAACGGCTCCCATCTGTGATGAAATCATTGCCGCTGGAATGGAAGATTATATCAGAGAAAAGACCGGTCTTCTTGTCGACGCCTACTTCTCTGGAACCAAGATTAAATGGATTCTGGACAATGTTCCTCACGCCCGCGAAAGGGCAGAGGCCGGAGAGCTTCTTTTTGGTACTATCGATACCTGGCTGATCTGGAATCTGACAGGTGGAAAAGCCCATGTTTCCGACTATTCCAACTGCTCCAGAACCATGCTCTTTGATATCAACGAACTGAAGTGGGATGAAAAGCTCTGCAAGTTCCTGGATATCCCCATGTGCATGCTTCCGACTCCGGTTCCTTCTTCTCAGGTCTACGGTACGGTTGCACATGATGTCAAAGGACTTGAGGCACTGGAAGGTGTTCCCGTATGCGGCAGCGCCGGAGACCAGGCTGCTGCTCTTCTCGGACAGGCGTGCATTGAGCCCGGTTCTGCGAAGAACACTTACGGAACCGGATGCTTCACTCTGATGAACACCGGTGAAGAATCCACCCGTTCCAAGAACGGAATGCTCACCAGCGTCGCCTGGAACGTTAACGGCAAGACCACGTATGCCCTGGAAGGCAGCGTGTTCAATGCAGGAAGTTCCATCCAGTGGCTGCGTGATGAGCTGGAGCTGATCGGTACGGCTCGTGAATGCGATCTGCTTGCTGAGAGCGTTCCCGACAACGGCGGTGTGTATCTTGTTTCCGCTTTTACCGGACTCGGTGCACCTCACTGGGATATGTATGCCCGAGGTGCCATTGTCGGTCTGACCCGTGGCTCTACAAAGGCTCATATCGCCAGAGCAACGCTGGAGGGCGTGACCTATCAGGTCAAGGATCTCCTGGTTGCCATGGAACATGACTGCGGTCATGAACTGTCTGAACTGAAAGTGGACGGCGGTGCGTCCGTGAGTAATTTCATGATGCAGTTCGAATCCGATCTTCTTCGCAAACCCATCGATCGCCCGAAGATGGTTGAAACCACTGCTTTCGGCGCTGCTTTCCTGGCCGGACTTGCTGTTGGCGTTTGGAATGATATCTCAGATATCAAGAAAATCCGCCAGTCTGACAAGATCTTCACTCCGCAGATGGATAAAGCACTTGCTGATCACTATTACAGCAGATGGAAAAAAGCCGTTGAAAGAGCGAAGAACTGGGAAACGGAAGACGAGGAATAAAATAAATTATATGGGAGTGCTGTTCATTATTCGGCACTCCTTTATAAAATAATAGGTTAACTCTTTTTAACGAGGTAAAAGATTATGAGTATCATCAAAAAGTACAACGAGACCAGCCTTGTGCTGCGTATCGTAATCGGCCTGATCGTAGGTTTGGGTCTGGCATTGGTCTTCCCGAAAGCACAGTGGATTAGCATGTTCGGTACTATCTTTGTCGGCGCCTTGAAAGCCGTCGCTCCTGTGCTGGTGTTCGTGCTGATTGCCAGCTCCTTGTGTCAGTCCAAAGAGAAGATGGGAAAACAGTTCATTACGATTATTTTCCTGTATCTTATCTCGACCTTCATTGCTGCGTTTGTCGCTGTTGTTGCCAGTGAGATTTTCCCGGTAACACTGTCCCAGCTTGGCTCCGCAGTAGAGGAGAGTGCCCCCCAGTCGCTCGGTGACGTTTTCTCCACGTTGCTCCAGAGTTTGGTTTCCAACCCGGTGGGATCGATTGCCAACGGTAATTATCTTGGGATCCTGTTCTGGTCGGTGATCTTCGGTGTCGCCATGAAGAGCGCTTCCGAAGCATCGAAAAATTTCCTGAACGACGTTTCCGATGCGGTAACAAAGACGATCCGCTGGGTCATCAATTTTGCTCCCTTTGGTATTATGGGACTGATGTATAATGCTATTTCCACCAGTGGAATTGCAATCTTTACCGATTACGGAAAACTGGTGCTTCTGCTTGTTGGATGCATGCTGGTTTCCGCTCTGGTGGTCAATCCGCTCATTGCTTTCATCTGCATTCGCAGAAACCCGTATCCGCTGGTATTCAAATGTCTGAAAAACAGCGGGATCACCGCATTCTTCACCAGAAGCTCTGCAGCTAACATTCCTGTAAACCTTGAACTTTGCGAAGATCTCGGACTCAATAAGGAGATTTACTCGGTTTCCATTCCTCTTGGTGCAACCATCAATATGGACGGTGCCGCCATCACTATTACTGTCATGACACTTGCAGCTGCTCATACGCTGGGAATCCATGTCTTTCTTCCTGTCGCTGTTCTGCTTAGCATCATGGCTGCGCTGGGTGCCGCAGGAACATCCGGTGTTGCCGGTGGTTCGCTCCTTCTGATCCCGATGGCTTGTTCACTGTTTGGTATCTCTGCGGATGTCGCCATGCAGGTCGTCGGCGTAGGATTCATCGTGGGCGTCATCCAGGATTCCATGGAAACGATGATCAACTCTTCCTCCGATGTTCTGTTTACGGCAGTGGCAGAATATCGTCAGAAACGGATTCGCGGAGAAGAATTCCATTTTTAATGATTCACTTACATCTCTGTAAACAGTAGATTAAAAAAATCCTTCGATCGTTGATCGAAGGATTTTTTCATAGATTTCAGTTTTTAAAATCCGGTATCAGTATTGATTTGTCCAGATTCAGTATTTCCATCCGTTTTTTCATAGCAGGAATCTTGCTGTTATACATGGCGGTACGAAGTTCATCATCAAACACGAAACGATAGTAGGTGGAGCAGAAGTCTTTGAAATTCCGTTCTGTGTATTCGGTATAACGACCGAGGAAGGTTACCACTCCGACAAGTCCGCCGACAAGAAAGGAAATAAACAGATAAAGGTGATTCCGGCAGAGATAGTATGCCAGAAGACACAGCCCGATACTGATGATGATCCATACGATGATATTGATCGTCAGATACCGGAACGAATTAATGGATATGATGGTATCCCATTCCTCGGATAGTTTCTTAAACCGATTGAGCATCGGCCTTACTGTTGTAAAATTAAACACGAACTGACGGACGACTAAGAAATACCAGAGCCATCCCACCAGAAACATAAGTGCAGCGTACAGAACCTGATTGGCCATAATCCCATCTCCATGATGTTTTTTCTCATACTATCATTCCTTGATTTGAGAAGCAATAACATGAATGTGATAATTGTATAATTATATACTGGTAAAAGAGTTTAAAATGATACTGTTTTACGCTTTATTTTTTCCCTGTTGCATGGTAGAATTACGTGAAAATGTATTTGGAGGCTGATATTCATGGCTGATAATTATATTACTCTTCAGGAAGAGAAAGGCAGCATCAATGTTTCCGAGGATGTGATCATTTCTCTGGTTAACAAAGTTGTCAACGAGATAGACGGTGTTGCAGGTCTTGCCACTACTGCCGGTTCCGAACTGGCAGAACTGATCGGCATTAAAAATGTCAACAAGGGTACCAAAGTACAGATCAAGGAAGACTCCTTTGTCGTTGACGTACTCATCCTTGTTAAATACCATTATAATCTCGTGGACGTTGCGAAAAAGGTACAGGATGCTATTTATGACGGTGTCATTGCCGTGACCGGCGTGGAGACCGCAGAAGTAAATGTCCATGTTTCCGGGATCGCTTTTGAGAAATAATCTGTTTGGAGATAAAAATGACTAGATCACGCGCCAGACAAATTGCATTGCAGATTTCTTTTGCATCATCGTCTTCCCAGCAGGATCCTGCCGAACTCTGCGATGATATTCTGACCGAAGAATATTTTGAACGGCTCTCCGAGGAAGACGATATCTTCAAAGAGAATCCAGGAGTACAGGAGTCCTATATCCGTCAGCTCACAAAACTGGTAGCCGATCATCGGGAACAGCTGGATGAGATCATTTCCGAGTATTCCAGCGGCTGGAAGATCAATCGGATTTCACCTATGACCAAGGAGATCCTTCGCTGTGCAATCTGTGAGATCCTCTATGTGGAAGATGTTCCAGAAGGCGTAGCAATCAACGAAGCTGTTGAACTGACAAAAAGATTTGCGGAAGAGGATTCCGGAGCATTTGTCAATGGTATTCTGGGTAAATATGTAAAGGATATGAAGGAGCAGCTCAAATCCGATGAATGAAATGTATTTATCCGTTTCTGAAGTTAATGAAATAATTAAAAATATGTTAGATAATGAGCCCCGCTTTTCCAGTATCATGGTATGCGGGGAATTATCTAATTATAAGATCTATCCGTCCGGTCATCACTATTTTACCCTGAAAGACGCAGAAAGCAGTCTGAAGTGTGTGATGTTCCGCAGCAACTCGTCCAGACTTCGGTTCCGTCCGGAGAGCGGAATGAGCGTTACTGCGATTGGACGGATTTCTGTCTACCCGCGGGATGGAGTATATCAGCTCTATGTGAACCATATGATTCCTCAGGGAGAAGGGGATCTACAGTTCGCATTTGAACAGCTGAAAGAAAAACTGGAAAAAGAGGGGCTGTTTGATGAGCAGCATAAAAAACCTCTTCCGGCATATCCCTCCAGGATTGCCCTGATAACATCTTCTGCAGGAGCTGCGGTTCATGATATGATCCGCATTCTTGGAGAACGGTGGCCGGCCACGGAAATCCTGCTGGTTCCGGTCCGTGTACAGGGAGAAGAAGCTCCCGGAGAGATCTCCGAGGCAATAAAGTACGTCAATCAGCATCAACTCGCCGATCTTATTATCACGGGTCGGGGAGGAGGCTCTGCAGAAGATCTCTGGGCTTTCAATGATGAAGGTGTTGCCAGAGCAATCTTTGATTCTCAGATCCCGGTTATTTCCGCCGTGGGACATGAACCGGACATCACCATTTCCGACTATGTTGCCGATGTTCGTGCATCCACACCGTCCAATGCCGCCGAGATCGCAGTTCCTGATCAGGCAGATATCCGGCATCGCGTCCGCATTCTGTCCAGTCGTCTGGCACTTTCCATGAACAACATCATTGCAAAGCGCCGGGAACTGGTACTTAAGATGTCTTCCCGCAAGGTGCTGCAGTCTCCCTATGAATACCTGAACAACAGAAGTCTGGAGATCGACCGCATGACGGAACGTCTTGTAAACTCCATGAATAACACGATTCGGGATAAGAAAGAACAGTTTATCCGCTATGCCGCGTTACTGGATGCTATGAGTCCCTTGGCAGTGATTGCCCGGGGTTATCTGATCGCGCAGAATAAAAATCAGGTCATCAAATCCGTAAACGATACCAAACCGGGGGACAGTATACTGCTCCGTCTGTCGGATGGTAAAATAGACTGCACCGTGGATCATATACACAATGAGGTTTGAAAAATGGGAAATAAAGAATTTAGTTTTGAAGAATCTTTGGAAAAACTGGAAAGCATCGTATCCTCACTGGAAAAAGGCGATGTACCCCTGGATGAATCCATCAAGTTGTTTGAAGAGGGGACTGCATTGATCTCCAACTGCAACAAGCTGCTGGAGAATGCCGAACAGAAAGTCAAAATGCTTCAGATCGACGAAAACGGTGATCCGGATGAAATTCCGTTTGACGAGGGAGAATGAATCGATGACTGATTATAAAACCATGATCGATCAGGAGCTGGAGTCGTTATTCAATGAGCCGAACGTTTCCTATCATACGCTGACAGAATCCATGCGCTACAGTCTTCTGGCAGGAGGAAAACGGCTTCGTCCCATATTGGTGCTGGAATTCTGCCGCATCTCCGGCGGGGATATTCAGAAAGTGCTCCCTGTGGCCTGCGCTATCGAAATGATCCACACATACAGCCTGATTCACGATGATCTTCCTTGTATGGATGACGATGACCTGCGCCGCGGAAAACCCACCAATCATATCGTGTACGGAGAGTGCACTGCGACCCTCGCCGGTGACGCTCTGCAGGCAGAGGCATTTCGTTCCATACTTTCTGCAGATCTGCCCGCTGATCGCAAAGCATCCTGCGCGCTCTATTTGGCAGAAGCTGCCGGTGTACATGGAATCTGCGGTGGTCAGATTCTTGATATTGAAGGAGAAGGCTCTGTCCTGACTACCAAACAACTGGATGAGATCAACCGGTTAAAGACCAGTGCTCTGCTGATCGCAGCATGTAAAATGGGCGTTGCCGCCGCTGGTGGTACCGAACTGCAGCTCAGGGCGGCAGAACAGTTCGGACGGGATCTCGGCCTTGCTTTTCAGATCCGCGACGATGTTCTGGATGTTCTCAGCACGGAAGAGGAACTTGGAAAGCCCATCGGATCGGATCAGGAAGAAGGGAAGAACACCTATATGGCTCTTCTCGGGAAAGAACAGTGTGAACAGAAGATATCGGAGCTTACATTCTGTGCCAAGCATACGTTAACTTCCAATTTTGAAGATTGCGAATATCTTCTGAATCTTGCTGACAGCATGGCTATTCGACGCAACTGAATTATATTCAAAAAATCGATGAATATTCAAAAATCACGCTCTTGTTATGTTGTAAAACAGAGCGTGATTTGATATTATTACTATGATTTTTTATCCCCGAGGTTTTTATTTTGAATATTTTAGATACTATAAATAGTTCCGCAGATGTCAAGAAGATTCCGGAAGACCAGCTTCCCCAACTGTGCTCCGAGCTGCGGAACATGATCATAGAGAATGTTTCCAGGACCGGAGGCCATCTGGCATCGAATCTTGGTGCTGTGGAACTGACCGTTGCTCTGCATCGAGTCTATGATTCCAGTAAGGACCGCATCGTATTTGATGTCGGTCATCAATGCTATGCCCACAAGATCATCACCGGACGACGGGATCAGCTGAAGACTCTTCGTCAGTTTAATGGTCTGTCTGGATTTCCGAAACCCTATGAATCGGATGATGACGCTTTTATCGCCGGACATGCTTCCGATTCCGTTGCCATTGCTTTGGGTATGGCAAAAGCAAGGACGATACAGGGCGATGACTATGATGTAGTTGCCGTGATAGGAGACGGTGCTCTGACCGGCGGACTCGCCTATGAAGGTCTGGAGAATGCCGGTGTCAGCGGAGAACCGATGGTCATTGTTCTAAATGATAATGCAATGTCCATCAGCGGTAATGTCGGAGCAATGGAACGGGTTTTGAGCAAAGCCCGTGTACGTCCGGAGTATCTTGAATTCAAGCGCAACTACCGTGCAACAATCGGAAGACTTCCGAGACTTTACAATTTCAATCATGAGATTAAAGAGAGCATTAAACGGCGTGTGCTTCCTTCCACCATGTTCGATGACTTCGGACTGTATTATCTTGGACCTATCGACGGACACGATATCCGGCAGGTGGAAACTGCACTTCAATGGGCAAAACAGATGCGGGTTCCGGTCCTTCTTCATGTGCTCACGACAAAAGGAAAGGGATATCCTTTCGCAGAACAGCATCCGGAGAAGTATCATGGTGTGGGTCCTTTTGATATTGAAGCAGGAATCACCGACAGCGATGCTCAGTCCTATTCTTCCATAGCAGGCGATACCCTGTGCGAAATCGCTCAGAAGAACTCCAAGGTAGTCGCAATTACTGCTGCAATGTCAGACGGCACTGGACTGGATACTTTTTCGAAGAAGTTTCCAAGCAGATTCTTTGATGTCGGTATAGCGGAAGGGTGCGCTGTTTCCATGGCCGCCGGAATGGCAAAACAGGGACTTATCCCGGTCTTCTGTGTTTATTCCAGCTTTTTCCAGCGAAGCTACGATATGCTTCTTCATGATATTGCTTTGCAGCATCTTCATGTCGTATTCTGTGTCGACCGATGCGGTCTCGTAGGAAGCGATGGAGAAACTCACCATGGACTATTTGACGTTTCATATCTGAGAACAGTTCCCGGTATTACAATTCTCTGTCCTGCGGATTTCCAGGAACTGAAGGACATGATCCGTACTGCTGTGGATCATATCGACGGGCCTGTGGCCATCCGTTATCCCAGGGGCAGTGAGCCGAAGGATGTTGAGCCTTTTGAAAAAGAAGACCAGTTTGAGAAGAATCCTTCTGTCACATTGGTCTCCTATGGAAATATGTTCTGGGAAGTGCTGAAGGCAAAGAAACAGCTGAAAGAAAACGGGATCGCAGCTGATATTATACGACTGAAGGCGATCGAACCGCTCGATGTTTCCCGCATCGAAGAATCCGCCCGAAAGACCGGCCGTCTGATCGTTGCGGAAGAGACCTGCAGTTCCGGATGTGTCGGCGAAGCCATTGTAGCGAAACTGGGCCAGTCAGATACCGTTTCATGCAGTTACAGGCTGATCAATCTTGGAGACGGAATCGTCACTCACGGCTCAGTCTCTCAACTGATGGATCTGTGTAAAATCGACAGCAGTTCCATCGTATCTGCGGCAGAGGAGCTGATACGGACTCATGGCTAAGAAAAGACTGGATCAACTTGTCTTTGAGCGCGGTCTTACGGAAAGCAGAGAACGGGCCAAGACCACAATCATGGCCGGTCAGGTATTCGTGAACGGACAGCGTTCGGACAAGCCTGGTACTCCTGTTGCGGAAGATGCAAAGATTGAGATTCACGGTGAAACGATGCCTTTTGTAAGCCGGGGCGGGTATAAACTTGACAAGGCACTTAAAGTCTTTCCGGTGGATCCCGCAGGATGGCACTGCATCGACTGCGGCGCTTCCACCGGCGGTTTCACAGATGTTCTGTTACAGCACGGAGCATCGAAGGTATATGCCGTAGATGTCGGATACGGGCAGCTTGCCTGGAAGCTTCGGGAAGATGATCGCGTTGTATGTATGGAGCGGACCAATGTCCGCTATATCAGCAGCGAACAGATCCCGGAACTGCTTGATATCGCAGTTATGGATGTATCTTTCATCTCTATCAAGCTGATCCTTCCGGCTTTGAAAAGCATTTTGAAACCGGATGCCGATATTATTTGTCTCATCAAACCACAGTTTGAGGCAGGGAAAGAGAAGGTCGGAAAGAAGGGTGTCGTTCGTGACATCAGCGTTCATCGCGAAGTGATTCGTGATATCCTTGTTTTCTGCCGGGAAAACCGGCTTTCCTGTCAGGGACTTGATTATTCTCCTATCCGCGGACCGGAAGGAAATATCGAATTTCTGTTATGGCTGAAGAATTCCGACAAACACGTATTTGAACCTGATATCGATGCTGTTGTTGATGCAGCACACAAGCAGATATCATAATTGATTTATTTGAGGAGACTCCATTATGGGTGATCATGTATTGCTTTGTCCCAATCCGTTTCGCGATGTGGATCTGGACGTCACGCTGTATGTCCAGGATCTTCTGGAGAAAAACGGATACAAGACCTATATCTGCCCCATTTTTGACGAGGTGGAGGACAGCGCTATTCCGGATCATATCGAAAAGCACCGCCTTCGTGATGTGATTGATGAAGCGTTTTTCGTCGTTGCGATCGGCGGTGACGGTACAATCCTTCATTGCGGTAAATGCGCAGCGATTCATAAAGTCCCGGTAATCGGTATCAATGCCGGGACCAAGGGCTTCATGGCTATTCTCGAAAAGGGAAACTCCGATCTTGTTCTTCGCGCTGTTTCCGGTGATTATCTGGAAGAGCGCAGAATGATGCTGGATGTCAGTCTTATCCGTAACGGTGAGACTATCATGGAAAACAGTGCCATCAATGACATCGTAATTAACGGCTTCGGGGACTGTATTGGCGTAACAGCATGGTGTGACGGGGACAAGATGACGAAGTATTTCGGTGATGGTGCCGTGTTTGCCACTCCCACCGGTTCCTCTGCGTATTCTCTGTCCGCGGGAGGACCTTTGGTGGAGCCGACGGCGCAGGATATTATTTTCACGCCGATCTGTGTACACGGAATGAGTGCAAAATCCTACGTACTGAGTCCGGACCGTATCGTTTCCGCACGCGCAGAGTGTCATTACGGAAAACAGGCATTTCTGAAAGTGGACGGCTCTGATCTGATCGAACTGGAAAATGATGATATCATCAAAGTCAAAAAATCGGAGCTTGAACTGATCATGGCGAATTTGGGGCAGAAGAGTTTTTATGATATTGCCTTTGAAAAACTGATCGAAGGCTATTAAAGGGTAGAAGAATGAAATCAAAGAGACAAAGTGTTATTTTAGAGATCATTGAAGAGGAAAACATAGAGACACAGAATCAGCTGATGGAGGCACTGGCGCGCCGCGGTATCCAGTCTACGCAGGCAACTCTTTCCCGTGATATCAAGGATCTTCACCTTGTAAAAGGTCCCGGAGGGAAAGATAAATACAAGTATGTTATCGGGGATGTTCGGGAGATTCCCAATCCTGATGACAAACTTACCAAGATCTTCAAAGAGTGCGTTACATCGGTTCACACCGCTCAGAATATCATCGTGATCAAAACACTGCCCGGTCTTGCAGATGCAGCCTGTTCCACACTGGATTCCATGAACATCCCGGAACTGGTCGGATCTCTTGCCGGGGATGATACTGCTTTTCTTGCAATGAAGGACAATCCCTCCGCACAGAGACTGTGCCAGGAGATCAGCGCTATGCTGTAACACAATTTGGAGTGTAGTGAATGTTAAGTGAACTGCATATTAAGAATATTGCGGTTATCGAAGAGGCCAGCATCGAATTTGAGCCAGGTCTGAATGTTCTGACCGGTGAGACCGGTGCCGGTAAATCCATCGTCATCGATGCGCTGGGTGCCGTAATCGGAACAAGAGTAGGAAGAGATATGCTGCGAACCGGTTCGGAAAAGGGTCTGGTCACGGCTGTATTCCGTTCCAAAGAGGCATCCCGTTGGCTGGAAGACAATGATATCGACATTGACGATGATGATATCATTATTCAGCGGAAGATCACTGCCGACGGAAAAAACTCCTGCCGTGTCTGCGGTCAGCCGATAACAGTATCTCAGCTGAAGGAGCTGGGCACTTATCTGCTGGATATCCACGGGCAGAATGACGGACGTCTTCTGATGGATGAAAGCAATCATCTCGGATATCTGGATTCCTTTGGCGACTATCAGGATCTTTTGGCGCAGTATCACGGTGAGTACCGTACCTGCACGGAGATCTATCAGAAGATGAAACGTCTGAACATGGATGAAGCCGAACGCCAGCACCGTCAGGAATTGCTTCGCGCAACGATTCAGGAACTCACAGACGCTCAACTCGTTTCAGGTGAGGAAGCGGAAAAAACGGAGCGCCGCGATCTTCTTCATAATTCAGAAAAGATCTCCGAATATATCAACACCGCTTATGATGATATCACCGGAGCAGAGATAAATGCACTGGATCTGGCAGGAGATGCGGAAAGTCTGCTGGCCAGAGCCGGAACGATGTCAGAGGAGATGGAACGTGTTTCCGAAATCGTACGGGAAGCGGAGAGCCTGCTCAATGATGCCGCGGAACGTCTGACAGATTTTCGTGCTGCTCTGGACTATTCTCCTCAGGAATATGATGAACTGGAAAGCCGCCTTTCTTTTCTGCGCCGTCTTCAGCGTAAATACATGACGGATGAAGAAGGCCTGATTCAGAAACTGGAGGACAGCACAAAGGAACTGGAGGAACTGGAGTTTTCTCATGACATTTCCGAGAAACTGCAGCTGGAGCTGGAATCTCAGATTCAGGTCTGCCGGGATCTGGCTTCAGAACTGTCAGACAGAAGAAGAAAGACCGCATTGGATCTGGAAGCCAGCATCGAACGTGAACTGAAGGATCTGAATATGCCGTCTGTACGGTTTAAGGTTCAGATCGACCCCGTTGGCAAACGATACGGATTTGATAAGAACGGGGGAGATTCCGTTGCGTTTATCATGTCCGCCAACGCAGGAGAGAAGATGGATCGCATCTCCAAAGTCGCCTCCGGCGGTGAACTGAGCCGCATCATGCTGGCGATGAAAAACGTATTTGCTCAGAATGACATTGTGGAAACCATGGTGTTTGATGAGATCGATGCCGGTATTTCCGGTATTGCCGCACAGAGAGTAGGTGAGAAGCTCTCGGATGTTGCGGATCACAAACAGGTGATCTGCGTGACCCATCTGTCCCAGATCGCCGTGATGGGCGACAGCCACTTCCGTATCGAAAAATCCGAGACGGAGGGCCGTACGTTTACCAACATCAACAAGTTAAATATGGAAGAACGAAAGTGGGAGATCGCCCGACTTCACGGCGGAGTTCATATCACGGACCTTACGCTTGCAAGCGCGCAGGATCAGCTGGATGCTTCCATGGAATATAAACGCAAACACAGAAGTAATAAGGAGAATTAAATTCGATGGGAATTTATGAAGAACTGCAGGAAAGAGGACTAATTGCACAGGTTACAGATGAACCGGAAATCAGAGATCTTATCAACTCCGGAAAAGCTGTTTTTTATATCGGTTTTGACCCGACCGCCGACTCGCTTCATGTCGGTCATTTCATGGCACTCTGCATCATGAAACGTCTTCAGATGGCCGGTAACCGTCCGATCGCACTGATCGGCGGCGGAACCGGTTATATCGGAGATCCTTCGGGCCGCACTGACATGCGTTCCATGATGACTCCGGAAACCATCCGTCATAACAGCGATTGCTTCAAGAAACAGATGGAACGGTTTATCGAATTCGGACAAGATAAGGCCATCATGATCAACAACGCGGACTGGCTGCTGGATCTTAATTACGTCGAGCTTCTCCGTGAGGTCGGTGCCTGCTTCTCCGTAAATAACATGCTTCGTGCGGAATGCTATAAACAGCGTATGGAAAAAGGTCTGTCCTTCCTGGAGTTCAACTACATGATCATGCAGTCCTATGACTTCTATCATATGTATCAGACGCTCGGATGCAACATGCAGATGGGCGGAAACGATCAGTGGAGCAACATGCTGGGCGGCACGGAGCTTATCCGTAAGAAGCTGAATAAAGATGCCTATGCCATGACGATCCCTCTGCTTCTCAATTCGGAAGGCAAGAAGATGGGAAAGACCGCCTCAGGCGCCGTATGGCTGGATCCGGAAAAGACATCTCCTTATGAATTCTATCAGTACTGGAGAAATGTGGACGATTCCGATGTTATTAAATGCATCAAGATGCTCACGTTCCTTCCTATGGAACAGATCCGGGAAATGGAAAGCTGGAAAGATCAGCAGCTCAACCGTGCCAAAGAGATCCTCGCATACGAACTGACGAATCTTGTTCACGGTGAAGAGGAAGCAAAAAAAGCGGAAGCAGCGGCAAAAGCACTGTTTTCCGGTTCCGGTACTCTGGACAATATTCCCACAACGGAACTGACAGCTGACGATTTTACCGACGATAAGATCGACATTATCAAGATGCTGACAAAGAGCGGCCTTTGCAGCAGCAACGGCGATGCACGCCGTACCATAACAGGCGGCGGTGTCACGGTTGACAATGAAAAGATCGCAGACTTTACTCAGCAGTTCGATAAGGCCTTGTTTGCTGACGGACTGGTCCTGAGAAAGGGAAAGAAAAACTATCACAAACTGATTTTAAAATCATAAAGATACAAGGATTGATTAATATGCCGAAATACGGATTTATTCATGATAAACTTGATATCAAGCTTCTCATCTTATACGTTCTCAATCGTTTGCCGGGTCCGGTAGATTATTCGACATTGGGTGATCTCGTAAACAATCTGGATGACGGTATCGATTATTTTGACTATACGGAATGTGTTCATGACCTGATTCAGAACGGTCATATCCTGGATGATGACGGTTTTTATTCCATCACGGAAAAAGGGATCAAGAATTCCGAATCCGTGGAAAGCAGCATTCCGTATACCGTGCGGATGCATGCGAAAACAGAGCTCATCCCGTTTGTGGAGGAGATGCGCCGCCAGGGAATGATCAGTGCGGAACGGGAAGAGAAAGACGGCTGCAACTATGTGACCCTGTCCCTGAATGACGGCGCCGGTGATATTCTTAAAATGAAAATGCTGGTATCCGATGATGAACAGGCAAAACAGATCAAGCGGAATTTCCGCCTTCATGCCGAACAGTTATATAAAGATATTATCGAAGTATTATCCGAAGAAAGTGTGAATTGAAATGAGTGTATTTATTCCTGAGAACTACAACAGCCTGTTAAGTATCTACGATACACAAAAAAGCATCGGTCTTCTGCACCGGATTTTTGAAGACAATCTGGCTGCAAATCTCAATCTGAACCGTGTATCGGCACCGCTGTTTGTACGAAAGGATTCCGGGATCAACGATAACCTGAACGGTTATGAACGTCCGGTGGAATTTGAGATTCTTCACGCAGACGGCACGGCACAGATCGTACACTCCCTTGCGAAATGGAAACGTCTGGCTCTGAAGCGGTATAATTTCTTCCCCGGGAAGGGACTGTATACCGACATGAACGCCGTTCGCCGCGATGAAGAGATTCTGGATAATCTGCATTCTGTTTATGTGGATCAGTGGGACTGGGAAAAGGTGATCCTTCCCAGTGACCGCAATCTGGATTATCTGAAATCCACGGTAATGGATATCGTTCACGCACTGAGTGATACACAGAAGACGATGAAATCCATCTATCCCGCGCTGAACCGTGTTCCCGATATTTCTACAGAAGTGTCGTTTATTACTTCTCAGGAACTGGAAGACATGTATCCGGATCTTTCTCCCAAAGAGAGGGAGAATGAGTATGTCAGAGATCATGCCACCACTTTCATCATCGGTATCGGCGGAAAACTTGCCTCCGGCAAACCTCATGACGGCCGAGCTCCCGATTACGATGACTGGGATCTGAACGGTGATATCATCGTTTGGGATTCTCTTCTGGGCTGCGCACTGGAGCTTTCTTCCATGGGCATCCGTGTGGATCCGGAATCTCTGGACCGGCAGCTCACTCTTGCCGGCTGTGATGACCGTCGCGAACTTCCTTATCATCAGATGCTTCTCAACGGTGAACTTCCGCTGACTATTGGCGGCGGGATCGGGCAGTCCAGGGTGAGCATGCTTCTTTTGGGAAAGGCACATATCGGGGAAGTACAGGCTTCCATCTGGGATAAAGAGACTCAGGATGTCTGCCGCGATAACAATATTATGCTTCTCTAAATAAAACAAAAAGAAGGTTGAATGAAATATCTTCAACCTTCTTTTATGGAGCGGATAAAGGGAGTCGAACCCTCCTTTCAGGCTTGGGAAGCCGGCGTTCTACCGATGAACCATATCCGCATGTTCTGTATCATAGCATACCGGGTTTTTGTTTTCAAGTTCTTTCCGTCTCCCAATTTCGTTATCAAAACACACAAATAGGTACTGTTTTTCCTTCGAAAATGCGTTGCAAAGTAAATATTTTATATCCTTGACAATGTGCTATGTGCGGATTATAATAATCAAGCATTTCGGGGTGTAGCGCAGATGGTAGCGCGCTTGGTTCGGGACCAAGAGGCCGGGAGTTCAAGTCTCCCCACTCCGACCAATCACCGCAAACAGCATGTTTGCGGTGATTTTTTATTTGAGGTTATGATTATGGATTCTCGTATCGAACGAATACTGATGCAGGTGGAAAAACCCGCCCGTTATACCGGCGGCGAGGTTAACCAGATCATAAAAAACAAAGATAATATCGATCTTCGAGTTGCTTTCTGTTTTCCCGATACCTATGAGATCGGAATGTCAAATCTCGGAATGAGCATTCTCTATCACACCATGAACAGTCTTGACTATGTATGGTGTGAACGTGTATTCGCGCCATGGGGCGACATGGCTGAAGCAATGAGCGATGCCCAGATTCCGCTATATGCACTGGAGAGCGGAGACCCCATCAGTGATTTTGATGTCCTTGCGTTTTCCATCGGTTACGAGATGGCGTACACCACCGTTCTGGATATGCTGTCCATGGCTCGTGTACCGCTTCGAAGCAAGGATCGGAAAGACCTTACTCCGCTTGTCATCGCAGGCGGCAGTGCCTGTGTCAATGCTGAACCCATTGCAGATTTCATCGACCTTGCCATCATCGGAGAAGGGGAAGAGGTCAATAACGAACTGCTCGGTCTTCTTCATCAGGCAAAGAAGGAGAGCTGGAGCAAAGAACGGTTTCTCCGTATCGCATCGGACATTCAGGGCATCTATGTTCCTTCTCTGTATGAACCAGTTTACCGGGAAGACGGAATCCTCGATCATATTGAAGCAAAAGACGGTGCAGTATTTCCGGTAAAAAAACGTATCATTCAGGATCTTGATCACGTGGATTTTCCGGTTGAGCCGGTGATCCCGACAACGGAGATCGTTCAGGACCGGGTCAGTCTCGAGCTGTTCCGCGGCTGCGTACGCGGCTGCCGTTTCTGTCAGGCAGGCTATATCTACCGTCCGATCCGGATGAAACAGTCGGACCGGCTGGTGCAGCAGGGGAAGGAACTGCTGGAGAATACCGGTTATCAGGACTGCACATTGCTTTCTTTAAGCACCAGTGACTACCGCGAACTGATGCCACTGCTCAACGGACTTCTTGATTACTGCGAACCGAGGAGCATCGGTCTTTCACTTCCGTCACTTCGTGCGGATAATTTTTCAATGGACATCATGGACCGGATCCAGCGTGTTCGCAAAAGCGGTCTGACTTTCGCGGTGGAAGGCGGCAGTCAGCGTCTTCGCGACGCAATCAACAAGAATGTAACCGAGGAAGATCTTCTCAACACCTGTAAAATCGCTTTTTCCGGTGGATGGAACACCGTTAAGCTTTATTACATGCTTGGACTTCCCACCGAAACGGATGAAGATATCCTTGGGATCGCTCAGATGGCAAATGCTGTCTTGCACTGCTGGAGGGAAAATGCGAAAAACAAAAACAGAGGAGTAAAGATCACCATCTCCACTTCCTGTTTTATTCCAAAGCCCTTTTCTCCTTTCCAGTGGGAACAGCAGATCTCCATGGAGGAATACCGGCGCAGAGTCAGTCTCCTGAAAAATGCCATTACCGCCAAGAATGTTACCTACAAATGGCATGATCCGGAAACCAGCTTTATCGAGGCTGTGCTGTCCCGCGGAGACCGGAAACTTGCCGATGTCCTGGAATATGTCTGGAAGCACGGAGGGAGACTGGAAGCCTGGGAGGATTATTTCAGCTATGGATTATGGATGGAGGCATTTTCTCAATTTGGCATTGATCCATCCTTTTATGCAAATCGTGAGCGTCATGAAGAGGAAACGCTGCCCTGGGATGTAATCGACGTTGGTGTATTTAAAAGGCACCTGTGGCATGAACGCGAATTATGCTATCAGTCAACATTATCTCCGGACTGCAGAAAGCAGTGCAGTGCCTGCGGTGCTTCTCGGCTGCTGAAGAAAGGATGTGTGTGCGATAGTTAAGCTTCGACTAGTTTTTTCCAAGAAGGGACGTGCCGTATACATCTCTCAGCTGGATCTGATGCGCACGTTACAGCGTTCCTTCCAGAGAGCGGGTTATCCTCTGAAGTATTCGGAAGGATTCAATCCGCATCCGCTTCTTTCCGTGGCGCTGCCCATGTCTGTCGGAATCTCCAGCGATTGCGAGATTCTGGATTTTAAAATGGATGAGGAGCCTTCGGATAGGGAACATGCCGCACAAAACATTACCAGAGCTCTTCCTGAAGGGCTTGAAATTCAAGAGATCTATTATCCCGAGATAAAAGTATCTGCCATTAAGTGGCTGAGGATCGAAGGAATCCTGGATTATGATGCCGGCGTATCCGAAGATCTTATCCTCAAGCTCAAAGATGTATTTCATCAGGATACGATCGAAGTTCTGAAGAAGACAAAAAAAGGGGAGCAGATTTTTGACTGCAAACCTCATCTGAAAGAGCTTGTGATCCTGCCGTTCAATGATCGACAGGTGAAACTTGAAGCGGTGATCTCGGCACAGAATCCCACTGTGAATCCGAATCTGCTGATCAAAGCGATACCGGATCAGTGGAAACCGGATTTTTCAAGATTTCACCGGATCGAAGTCTATGACGAGGAAATGAGTATTTTTCGATAATTTTTTCTTGAAATTCATTTTTTGTTGTGGTATTGTATTAAGGCTTATGTACGAAGGTACATTTACTAAGGCGGTCCTATGTCATTCTTTTTATTCTCTATATGATACGAACGTCTAAATAAAGGAAGGGTATTATTATGGATTTAGTAAAGACTTTATCCGAGCAGTACATGAAAGAAGACAAGCCCAGCGTCAGCATTGGTGACACTGTACGCGTTACCGTTAAGGTAAAAGAAGGCAACCGCGAGCGTACACAGGCATTTGAAGGTACTGTTATTGCTAAGAAGCATGGCGGAATCAACGAGACCATTACCGTAAGACGTATTTCCTACGGTGTTGGTTGCGAAAAAGTATTCCCGGTTAATTCTCCGTCTATCGTATCCATTGATACGGTACGCAGAGGTAAAGTTCGCAGAGCTAAACTGTATTACCTGCGCGATCGTGTTGGTAAGGCAGCAAAGGTCAAAGAACAGCTTAAATAATTTAAGATTAACTGACACGCTTCCTTTTCTAAGGAAGCGTGTGTCTTTATATCCGGCAAAACTCATTGATATTATTCTTATTTTTATTGTATAATATTATATTCTAATTTAATCTGAGGTATTTATCATGGACGAGACCCAGAAAAATAAATCCAATAATCTTTCCGAAGTCTACGACTGGATCCAGAGCATTCTTTTCGCGCTCGTTTTCTGCGTACTTCTGTTTGTTTTTGTTGTCCGTCTTGTGGATGTGGTAGGAACATCCATGGTCCCTACGCTGCAGGACAGTGACAAGATGGTCGTTTCCAATCTGTTTTATAATCCGAAGCAGGGAGATATCATCATCTTCAAGAAAACTGAATTCAAGGATGAAGCTCTTGTGAAACGCGTGATTGCGACAGAAGGGCAGACCATCGATATTGATTTCAATAAGGGAATCGTATATGTGGACGGTGTTGCTCTGGATGAGCCATATATCGCTGATCTCACGCAGAACAGAATTGATTTTGACGGTGCTCAGGTCGTCCCGTCCGGATGTGTCTTCGTCATGGGAGACAACCGTAACAATTCCTCCGACAGTCGTGATTCCCGCATCGGAATGGTTGATAAACGTCTGATCATCGGAAAAGTACTGCTACGGGCATTTCCTTTCTCATCATTTGGAAGTGTCTATTGATCACAGGAGATCTTACTTATGGCAGAGATACCCTATGAAACAATGAATATTCAATGGTTTCCGGGACATATGACCAAGGCCAAGCGTGAGATGCAGGAAAGCCTTCAGCTTGTGGACGTTGTATGTGAAATCCTGGACGCCAGGATTCCATATTCCAGCCGTAATCCGGAGATTGATGAACTGCGCGGCGACAAACCTAAGCTGGTGCTGCTGAACCGCACCGATCTGGCCGATCCTCTGGTAACCGAAGAATGGATCCGATACTGGGAAGAGCAGGGCATCCCTGTCCTTCCGATCTGCGGAAAAACAGGAAAAAACATCAACCGTATCGTACCGGAAGTCAAAAAGCTCATCAGCGACAAACTGGAGGCCTACAGATCCAAAGGACAGACAGGACGTACGATACGCATCATGATCCTTGGTATTCCAAATGTTGGGAAATCAACCGTGATCAACCAGCTGGCGCATCGTAAAGTAAGCGCCGTCGGGAATCGGCCTGGCGTCACGAGAGGACGCCAATGGATCAAGATCGATAACAGCACCGAACTGTTGGATACTCCGGGAATCCTGTGGCCGAAATTCGAATCTCAGGAAGTTGCAGAAATGCTGGCCGTGACCAGTGCGATCAAGACGGAAGTGCTCGATGTTGAGACTCTTGCTGCAAACTTCATTCTCCGGCTGAGGGAATATTATCCGGATGCGATCCGTAATCGGTATAAATTTGATCCTCCTGCAGATGCCAATGGATTTGAACTGCTGGAACTTGCTGCCAGAAAACGCGGTTTTCTCGTCAGCGGAGGTGATCCGGACTATGAACGGATGGCTCATACTCTTCTCAGCGAATACCATGATGGCAAGCTCGGGAATATGACTTTGGAGAAACCGCATGATTGATCTGCTTACAAAAGAGGAATCTTTTTACAGCGACTCCGTTCATGTTCTGTGCGGAGTGGATGAAGCGGGTCGAGGCCCTCTTGCCGGTCCGGTATGCGCTGCTGCGGTAATACTGCCGCGGGGAACCGTTATCGACGGTCTGAATGATTCCAAAAAACTATCTGAAAAGAAAAGGGAACAGCTGTTTGATGTCATCTGCGATACCGCTGTCAGCTACGCCATCTCCTTTGCTACCGTGGAGGAGATTGAAGAGCTGAACATCCTGCATGCAGCTCAGCTTGCCATGAACCGCGCAATTCAGGAACTGGATCCTGTTCCTGATCTGGCGATCATAGACGGAAATCAGGCAGGGGATATTGGCTTTCCGCATGAAACTGTAATTAAAGGAGATGCCAGCTGCATCAGTATCGCTGCTGCATCCATTCTGGCAAAGGTGACCCGAGACCGTTTTATGATGGACATGGCTGAACTGTATCCCATGTATCATTTCGAGAAGCACAAAGGCTATGGAACCAAAGATCATTACAGCGCACTGCGAGAATTTGGTCCTTGTCCCATACATCGTCCAAGTTTTTTGAAAAAACTACACTGATCCGAGGAGATTTGTTATGAAATATATCAGCACCAGAAACAAAGGATATTCAGTAAGTGCCGCGGAAGCCATTTCCCGCGGACTTGCGCCCGACGGAGGACTGTTCGTTCCGGAAACGATTCCCTCGATCTCCATGGATGAGGTTCGTGACATGGGGAGCAAGTCGTATCAGGAGCGTGCATTTGTAATCCTTCAGAAATATCTTTCTGATTTTACCGAAGAGGAATTGAAGGATATTATTTCCGCATCCTATGGTCCTAATTTTGACCATAAAGACGTCACTCCTCTTCATTTTGTGGACAGCAACACTGCCTGCCTGGAGCTCTGGCACGGTCCGACCTGTGCCTTTAAGGATCTGGCACTCCAGATGCTTCCGCACCTTCTCACACGTTCACTGAAAAAGTGCGGTGAGACCAGAGACGTTTGTATTCTGGTTGCCACGAGCGGCGACACCGGCAAGGCAGCACTGGATGGATTTGCCGATGTTAACGGAACCAAGATCATCGTTTTCTATCCGGACGACGGCGTGTCCAACGTACAGAAACTGCAGATGGTTACTCAGTCTGGCGGCAACGTTCTGGTGTACGCGGTAAAGGGAAACTTTGATGATGCGCAGACCGGGGTAAAGAAGATCTTCGGAGACAAGGAATTTGCTGCCACTCTTTCGGAGCGCGGATACTTCCTTTCTTCCGCCAACTCCATCAACTGGGGAAGACTTCTTCCTCAGATCGTTTACTATTTCAGCGCATACTGTGATTTTGTCAATTCCGGAAACATTGCCTGGGGCGAAACGCTGGATTACGCCGTTCCTACCGGGAACTTCGGTGATATTCTGGCGGGCTGGTATGCCAAGAAGATGGGACTTCCCGTTGGAAATCTGATCTGCTGCAGCAATGCCAATAATGTTCTTACGGATTTTCTCAATACAGGAAAATACAACAAGAACCGTCCTTTCTATACGACGATCTCTCCGTCCATGGATATTCTTGTTTCCAGCAATCTGGAGCGTCTCCTGTTCACCGTTTCCCAGAATGATAAACTGGTGAGCGACATGATGAAGCAGCTGTTCTCCGAAGGGGCCTACCAGGTGGATGATTCCATCATCTCCAGCATTCGCGCTGATTTCCGTTCGGGATGCTGCGACGATACCGCTACAAAGGACACGATCCGCAAGTCCTATCAGGAGGAAGACTATCTGATCGATACTCACACCGCTGTTGCGTTCCGTGTGCTGGAGCAGTATCGGAAAGAGAACGATACCGTTCCCACAGTAGTTCTTTCTACTGCAAGTCCATACAAATTCTGTGACAGCGTTCTCAGCGCACTCGGCAAGAATGTGGAAAACTCTCTCGGCGCGGAACTGATCAACGCCCTGCACGAAACCACCGGTGTGAAAGCTCCGGAACCTCTTAAGGATCTGGATAAGAGGGAAGTACGCTTTACCGGTGTAACCGAAAAAGAAGATATGATCACGGTTGTCGATCAGTTCTTAAAATAATTAAAGAGGTAAATATGTCATTATTCGCAATTGGAGATCTGCACTTGTCTCTGGGAAGCGAAAAGCCGATGGATGTGTTCGGCGGTCGGTGGCAGGATTATGTGGATAAGATCCGGGATGGGTTTCATTCCGTTGTAACGGACGATGACTGGACCGTGCTCTGCGGAGATATTTCCTGGGGCATGTCCCTTGAAGAATCTTTGCCGGATTTCAGATTTATCAATGAACTTCCGGGAAAGAAAATCATCCTGAAAGGGAATCATGATTACTGGTGGTCCACCGGAAAGAAGACCGAGAGTTTCTTTGCGGAAAACGGACTGGATACCATCTTCATCCTTCATAACAACAGCTTTGTTTACGAAGACCGGTACGCCATATGCGGTACCAGAGGATGGTTCTATGAGGAAGAAGCCGATCCTCATCACGAAAAGATCCTGAACCGGGAATGCATACGTCTTGAAACATCCATTAACAGTGGCGGGGACCGGGAGAAAATCGTATTCCTCCATTATCCGCCCAAGTATAATGCTTACGAATGTGCCGAGATACTGGAAATCCTGAAAAAACATTCCATTCGTCACTGTTATTATGGCCATATCCATTCCAAAGCCTGTTCTTCCGCTTTCAACGGAGAATTCAACGGGACCATGTTTCGGCTTATTTCAGCAGATTACCTTAATTTTGTCCCTTTTAAAGTTTTATAAGCATTGTAGCAAATGCCATATTTTTGGATTGATTTTAAGATTATAATCTGATAAGATATTTTGGCATGTGTTTACGATAACATAAGAAGGAGTTAATACCAATGATAGTCAAAAATGTAGAGGAAAAAGACAAGAAAGCTACAATTGAAGTTGAAGTTGATGCAGAATCTTTTGAAGCTGCAGTCAACAAAGCATACTTAGCCAATCGTGGAAGTATCTCCATTCCTGGTTTCCGCAAAGGAAAAGCTCCGCGTTCTGTTATTGAAGGCATGTATGGCAAAGAAGTATTTTATCAGGATGCTCTCGATGATCTCGGAAACGACGCGTTCCGTTTTGGCATTACAGAATCCAAGACCAGATATGTAGGTACTCCGCAGCTGGTGGATGTTAATGTTAACGACGATGCTACTGCAACCTATAAATTCACGGTAGAGCTTTATCCTGTTGCCGAGCTTGGTCAGTATAAGGAGATCGAGCTTGAGAAGCCGGAAGCTGAAGTGACCGATGAGCAGCTGGAAGAACAGCTGACCAATGTCCAGAAGCGCAATGCCCGTATGGTCTCTGTTGACCGCGCGGCAGAAATGGGCGATACTGCCAACATCGATTTTGACGGATATCTGGATGGGGAACCGTTTGAAGGCGGCAAGGCAGAAGGCTACAGCCTGGAACTGGGGTCCAATTCCTTCGTACCCGGATTCGAGGAGCAGGTCTGCGGCATGAAAGCCGGTGAAGAGAAAGATCTCGACATCACTTTCCCCGAGGACTATGTAGAAGATCTCGCCGGCAAGGCAGTCGTCTTCAAGGTCAAACTGAATTCTCTTACCGCTCCGGAATATCCTGAGCTGGATGATGAGTTTGCAAAAGACGTTTCCGAGTTTGATACTCTCGACGAATACAAAGCCGATATGAAGAAAACGATGCTCGAGTCTCTTCAGAAAGAGATCGACAGCACCTATCGTTCCAATCTTCTCAAGATCGCTTCCGATAATATGACTGTTGAGATTCCCGAAGTCATGGTCACGGATAAGGCGGATGATATGATCCGCAACCAGGCTGCCAACTATGGCGTCCGCGGTGCTGATATCACCACCGAACAGCTCGCATCCATGATGGGCATCGATGCAGATACCATGGAGAACGTGATCAAACCTGCTGCAGATTTCCAGTGCCGTGTTGACGTACTTCTGGAAACTGTCGCAAAGCAGGAAAATATTGAAGTTTCGGATGAAGAAGCGGAAAAATACATCAAGGACATCTGCGATGGATACGGTGGAACTCCCGAAGATCTGCTGAGCGCATTCAGCCGTGATTTCATTATCAATGAATACAAGAAAGAAAAAGCCGCTGATATGATCGAGGAAAGTGCCAAGAACGTCAAGGGCAAGAAGTTCGAAGATTATGTCAAGGAAGAAGCTCCTGCAGAGAAGAAAGAGGATAAAGCGGAAGAGAAACCCAAGAAAAAGACTACCCGCAAATCCACTAAGAAAGCTGCTGCCAAGGAAGAGGCTCCTGCCGAAACCAAAGCGGAAGCCCCTGCAGAAGAGGAAAGCAAGGAATAAACAACCTTTTACTGATTGGGAGGTAATACGTTATGAGTCTTATCCCATATGTTGTTGAACAGACCAGCCGCGGTGAACGCAGCTATGATATTTTTTCCAGATTGCTCAGTGATCGCATCGTTATGCTTTCTGAAGAAGTTAATGATGCCTCTGCCAGCGTGATCGTTGCCCAGCTTCTCTTCCTGGAAGCACAGGATCCGGATAAGGACATTCAGTTCTATATCAATTCACCCGGCGGAAGCGTCACCTCCGGTCTGGCAATTTATGATACCATGCAGTATATCAAACCGGACGTTTCCACGATCTGCATCGGTATGGCTGCCTCCATGGGCGCATTTCTGCTCTCTTCCGGTGCAAAAGGCAAACGTATTGCTCTTCCAAATTCGGAAATTATGATCCACCAGCCTTCCGGCGGAAGTCAGGGCCAGGCTACGGATATTCAGATCCAGGCGGAACATATTCTGAAGATCAAGAAGAAACTCAATGAGATCTTAGCCGGCAACACAGGCAAATCCCTCGAGGAGATAGAAAGAGACTGTGAGCGGGATCACTTTATGAGTGCCGAAGAAGCCAAAGAGTATGGTTTGATTGATAAAGTTATCTATAAAAGATGATTTCTATCAGGGGGAACAGAATACGTTCCCCCTTTACGCAATATAGACAGGATGTGAAATAATGGCAAAATCGGACGATAAAAGAAGCATAAAATGCTCATTTTGCGGTAAACCGCAGTCTTTGGTCAACCGTTTGATCGCCGGCAATGGTTCCTATATCTGTGATGAATGTGTCCGTCTCTGCACGAGCATCATCGAGGAAGGATATGAACCTACACTGGAAGGCGCCAACGGGGAAGCGATCAGTTTTGATGAGCTTCCGAAACCTATGGATATCCGCAAACGCTTGGATGATTATATTATCGGTCAGGAAAAAGCAAAAGTAGTTCTTTCCGTCGCCGTTTATAATCACTACAAGCGCATCCTTCACAATCACGATAATGAAGTTGAACTGCAGAAGTCCAATATTCTGCTGATCGGTCCCACAGGCAGCGGTAAGACTCTGTTTGCGCAGACTCTTGCCAAGATGCTTGATGTGCCTTTTGCTATCGCGGACGCGACCACCTTGACGGAAGCCGGATATGTCGGTGAAGATGTGGAAAACATTCTCCTCAAGCTTCTCCAGGCAGCCGACTTTGATGTGGAACGTGCCGAAAAGGGAATCATCTACATCGATGAGCTGGATAAGATCGCCCGCAAGAGTGAGAATACTTCCATCACCCGTGAT